>CETG01057425.1_pt1 | contig 17542 bp, 20 predicted proteins | sample 361471 | NCBI WGS metagenome assembly CETG01 (sample SAMEA2622696, study PRJEB7988) | marine metagenome | isolation source: saline water (ENVO:00002010), including | reverse complement strand
TGATCATATGCTCGCTGTAAGAAAGTACTGTAAATAGCTACGACTGGTTTCAAACCTTCGCATGCCATTCCACCAGCGAGAGTTACAGCATGTTGCTCAGCAATACCAACATCGACATATTGATCGGGAATAGCTTTTTGCAAAAGATTTAATGCCGTCCCTTCAGCCATCGCAGCAGTAATGCCAACAATCTTGCTGTCTTGCTCGCAAAGTTTAACAAGAGTTTGACCAAAAACTTTACTAAAACTTGGCGGCTTAGGAGTTTTAGAAGGAATAGATTTGCCTGTTGTTAGATCAAATGAAGACTGAGCATGATACCCAACCTGATCTGCTTCAGCATATGGATAACCTTTCCCCTTTGTAGTAACGACATGAACCATGACAGGCCCACCAACCTTATGAGCAGCATTAAAGGTTCTAGTCAATTCAGTAATATCATGTCCATCTACAGGCCCCATGTAAGTAAAACCCAATTCTTCAAAAACAGCACCAACTTTTGGCACAGCAAGTCGTCTAACACTGCCAGTAAGGGACTTAAATTCTTCTTGAATAGCATCACCCATAAAAGGAAGGTTCTTTACACTTTCCTGAACACTGTCTGAAATGAATTGAACAGGTGGACTATGGCGCATACGATTTAGATATGTCGACAACGCACCAACAGGCGGCGAAATCGACATATCATTATCATTTAAAACGACTAGAAGAGGGGTTTTTGGTAGGTGGCCTGCATGATTAATAGCCTCTAAAGCCATGCCCCCTGTTAAGGCACCATCTCCAATAACTGCAACACATTTATAGTTTTCGCCTTTTCTATCTCTTGCAATTGCCATACCAAGAGCAGCAGATATTGATGTGCTTGCATGCCCTGCTCCAAAATGATCAAATCGGCTTTCTGTTCTTTTCAAATATCCCGCCACACCTTTTTGCTGTCTAAGTGAGCCGAATCTTTCGTATCTTCCAGTTAATAACTTATGAGGATATGCCTGATGTCCAACATCCCAGATCACTTTATCCACATCTAGATCTAAAGTCTGATAGAGGGCAATTGTTAATTCAACAACACCAAGACCTGGGCCAAGATGACCACCACTAGTTGAAACAACCTGAAGATGCCTCTCTCTTATTTGACAGGCAATATCTTCCAATTCACTAATGGCTAATCCATGAAGCTCATTAGGATGACTTAACTGGCTCAGACGCATATAACTCTGAGATTGAATCACACCAATCTACGAGGTCTACCCTACATTTTGATAAAACTTGCACAAGAACAAATGGAATGTAGAAAATACAAAACTCAAAAATCTTCGAAAAACTAGATATGAAGGACTATCTTCAGAAAATACTAAGAGCTCGTGTTTATGACGTAGCTGAAGAAACACCTCTAGAAAAGGCAAAAAACTTAAGTAAAAAATTCAAAAATGACATCTGGTTGAAGAGAGAAGACCTTCAACCTGTCTTTTCATTCAAATTGAGAGGTGCATTTAACCGAATGTCGCAGCTAACTAAAGAAGATCTTTCTAAAGGGGTTATTGCATCAAGCGCTGGGAATCATGCACAGGGAGTTGCCTTAAGCGCCTCATTTTTAAAGTGCAGAGCAGTGATAGTAATGCCACTTACAACCCCCATTATGAAAGTAAGGGCTGTTGAATCTCATAAAGCTGAAGTTATTCTCTTTGGTGAAACTTATGATGAATGCTATGAAAAAGCTCTTGAAATATCTAAAAAAGAAAATCTAACTTTTATCCATCCTTTTGATGATCCAGAGGTCATAGCTGGTCAAGGCACAATAGGGCTCGAAATACTTAGGCAATGCAATTATCCACCTGACGCAATTTACATAGCAGTTGGTGGGGGAGGACTTATAGCTGGAGTAAGTGCTTATGTAAAAGCAATTTGGCCAGATATAAAGATTATTGGTGTTGAACCTGAAGACGCATGCGCAATGACACTCTCACTAAATGCAAACAAACCAGTAGAAATAGATAGTGTTGGTCTATTTGCTGATGGCGTTGCGGTCAGGAAGGTAGGAAAAGAGACTTTGTCGATATGCAAAAAGAATGTAAACGAAATGGTTACAGTAAACACCGACGAAATATGTGCAGCCATAAAAGATGTATTCGAAGATACTCGATCAATTCTTGAACCAGCAGGAGCATTAGCCATAGCAGGGTTAAAGAAACATGTTGTTAACAATAAATTAGAAAATAAAAACCTAGTCGCGATAGCTTGTGGTGCAAATATGAATTTTGAAAGACTTAGATTCGTTGCAGAAAGAGCCGAATTGGGTGAAGAGAAAGAGGCAATGCTTGCTGTTGGTATTCCAGAAAAAGCAGGGAGTTTAAAACTTTTATGTGAGTGCCTTGGTTCGAGAAATTTAACTGAATTTAGTTACAGAATGTCAGAAGGTAAAACAGCTCAAATTTTCATGGGTGTTGAAGTTTTAGATACAAATGATAGGAAATTATTAATCTTAGAAATCAAGAAAAAAGGTTTTGATTGCCATGACTTAAGTAATGATGAATTATCAAAGGTACATCTTAGGCATATGGTTGGGGGCAGATTACCAAGATCAATAAACGAACTATCTAAAAAAGAATACAATGAATTACTTTACAGATTTGAATTTCCAGAAAGGCCAGGAGCATTGATGAGATTTGTTAACTCTATGAGACCAGAATGGACAATTAGTATTTTCCATTATCGAAACCATGGGGCTGACACTGGAAGAATAGTAATAGGAGTACTTGTAAAGGATTCTGATATTCCAGATTGGAATCAATTTATTCAAAAGCTGGGCTATAAAAATTGGGAAGAGACTGATAATCCAGCTTATAAATTATTTTTAGGTGCAGAGTTCAATTAGACGCGTTAATTTTGGATATCAAAGAAATAACTTTTACAAGCAAACTCATGAATGAGACAATACAAATCTCATTACCAGCAAAAATAGAGGCGATACTTTATCTCAAGGGAAGGCCAACATCATCAAAAGAAATGGCTGAATTGCTTGATAAAGATATTGATGATGTTGAAAAGGCTCTTTGGGAGCTAAAGGCTGGATATGCCCAACGTGATACAGCTCTAGAAATAAACGAAAGTAAAAACTTTTATAGCTTGGAGCTAAGGCAAGGCCTTGGTGAGTTAGTTCAAGATTTACTACCAGCAGATTTATCTATTGCAACCTTAAGAACTCTTGCGACAGTGGCATTGAAGAAGAAAATACTTCAATCTGAATTAGTTGATCTCAGAGGTTCGGGAGCATATGACCACATTAAAGAACTTGTTAACAAAAATTTTATCGAAAGAAGGCGTCAGAAAGATGGTAGATCTTTTTGGTTAACTCTTTCTGAAAAGTTTCATCAAACATTTTCTGTATTACCTGAACCAAATCAAACAGAAGATAAAAATGCTGCATAATATAGGTTATAGACTTTTAAGCTAATGGGTTACGAAATTATTCCAACAATTTTGCTTGTTTTACTGAAAACATTGGGCATTTATTCGACAATATTAATCATAAGGGTTCTACTTACATGGTTTCCAAATCTAGATATGAGTAATCCGATTCTTCTTAACTTATGTGCAATTACTGATCCTTATTTAAATTTTTTTAGAGGTATTATTCCTCCCCTGGGTGGTTTAGATTTATCTCCTATTCTAGCTTTTATTGTAATTAGAGTCGTCCAAGGAATACTTGGTAACGCAGCAGCATTAGCTATGGGGGGCTTCCAGATGTATGGGTAAACAGAAAATTAACGATTATCTCCTTCACCTTGAATTTTCCCTCTTATTTTTCGACTATTAAGTTTTTCAAGGTTTGTATTAGCAACATCTTCCAATTCATATCCTAACTCAGTTGATAATTGTGAGATGTACCAAAGAACATCGCCAAGTTCAAATTTAATCGAATTTTTACTAACTTCATCAAAAACCCCGTTTTTATCTCTTAGTATTTTTTTTACTTTATCGGCCACCTCGCCAGCTTCACCAACAAGGCCTAAAGTTGGATAAATAGCATTATTACCAACATCAGGGTAAAGAGCAGTCTTACGGGATTCTTTTTGATAATGATTTAATTCCATGTTTCTTTTTATTGAAAAAACAAAGTTGTCAATTTAATGACAATTAGATGTTAGTTTTTTGTTATCACAAGTCCCATAAATGACAATACTCGACCTTGCTAGAAGAACCAAAATTGTTGCCACCATAGGACCCGCTACTGAAAGTGCGAGCCAAATCACAAAACTTGTTGAAGCTGGGGCAACAACTTTTCGATTAAATTTTAGTCACGGAGACCATGAAGAGCATGCTCAAAGAATAAAAACTATTAGGAAGGTGTCAGAGGAACTTGGAATTCATATTGGTATTCTCCAAGATCTGCAAGGTCCAAAAATTAGACTTGGTAGATTCAAAAACGGTCCAGTTACAGTAAAAAATGGAAACAAATATATTCTTACATCCAAGAATATTGATTGCGATAGTGAGCAGGCCAATGTCACTTACGATAAGCTTGCAGAAGAAGTATCTATTGGAAATAGAATATTATTAGATGATGGAAGAGTAGAAATGAAAGTGGAGGGAGTTGACCTAAAGGAACAAAGATTGCATTGCAAAATAACTGTCGGGGGAGTACTTTCCAATAATAAAGGAGTGAATTTTCCTGATGTTCAATTATCAATTAGAGCTTTAACTGATAAAGATAGAAAAGACCTTGCTTTTGGTTTAAAACAAGGGGTTGATTGGGTGGCACTAAGTTTTGTAAGAAACCCTTCTGATCTAATTGAAATAAAAGATTTAATTAGGAACCATGGGTTTGATACGCCAGTAGTTGCAAAAATAGAGAAATTTGAAGCAATAGATCAAATTGATTCAGTTTTAAAACTCTGCGACGGAGTTATGGTTGCGAGAGGAGACCTTGGTGTAGAGATGCCTGCAGAAGAAGTACCACTATTGCAAAAACAACTTATTAAGAAAGCAAATAGCTTGGGAATACCAATAATTACTGCAACGCAAATGCTTGATTCAATGGCCTCAAGCCCTAGACCAACAAGAGCGGAAGTAAGTGATGTCGCAAATGCAATTCTCGATGGAACAGATGCTGTAATGCTCTCAAATGAAACCGCAGTTGGAGACTATCCAATCGAGGCTGTAAGCACAATGGCAACTATTGCAAAAAGAATTGAAAGAGATTATCCACAAAGAGCTTTAGAGAGTCATCTACCAAGCACTATTCCAAACGCAATAAGCGCAGCAGTGAGTAGTATTGCTAGACAAATTAATGCTGCAGCAATTATTCCATTAACGAAAAGTGGAGCCACAGCAAAAAATGTAAGTAAATTCAGACCTGCCACCCCAGTACTTGCTGTAACCAATGAAAAAAGCGTTGCAAGTACCCTTCAACTCATTTGGGGAGTAACACCTCTTTTAATAGAAAATCAAACGAGCACATCCAAAACATTTGATGATGCAATGACTATGGCAAAAGAAATGAAAATTCTTAAACAAGGAGACCTTGTTGTTGAAACAGCTGGAACATTATCTGGTGTAAGTGGTTCAACAGATTTAATAAAGGTTGGAATAGTCAGCTCAGAAGAAAATTCAAAAAATTCTTTTATTTAAATCATATGAAAAGGAAACTGCCATTGTCTGAAACTTCACTAATGGCAATAAAGAACCTCAAATCAAATAAGTTCAGAAGCTTACTTACCATGCTTGGGATTGTTATTGGAAATGCTTCAGTCATAACTCTTGTAGGGGTTGGAAGAGGAGCTCAAAACCTGGCAGAAAATCAACTAAGCAATCTAGGTGCAAACGTATTGTTTGTAGTTCCTGGCAATAATGACACCAGAAGAAGAGGAGTAGCTTTTCCAAGAAATCTAGTTCTAAATGATGCCCTCGCTATTCAAAAACAAGTACCTACTGTTAAAAGGGTTGCACCACAAATAACATCAAACGAAGTTATTCAAGCTGGTTCAAAAAGTACTAGTAGTTCTATTTCAGGAATAACTAGTGAATTCTTAGTGGTTAGAAGCTTCGAAATAGCAAGAGGTCGATTCATAAACAATCAAGATACAAAAGGTGCCAAAAATGTTGTTGTTATTGGTCCAGATCTTGAAGAAAAGCTATTCAATCAAAGCCAAGGTTTAGGCAAAAAAATAAGGATAAAAGATCAGTCTTTTGAAATTATCGGAGTAATGAAACCTAAAGGAGCTGTCTTTGGAAGCAATCAAGACGAGAATGCATATATCCCCATCTCGACAATGGTAAGCAAAATCACTGGCAAAGATCCAACATTTGGAATAAGCCTAAGTTTCATAAGCGTTGAGGCAATAAATGAAAAATCAACTAAAGCGGCTAAGTTCCAAATAACTAATTTATTGAGGCAAAGGCATAAAGTAATAAGGGACGATGATTTTGCTGTTAGATCTCAAAAAGATGCATTACAAATAGTCTCAAATATAACAGGTGGATTAACATTAATGCTGGCTGCAATCGGAGGCATATCCTTATTAGTTGGAGGGATAGGTATCATGAATATAATGTTGGTATCAGTAAGTGAAAGAACAGAAGAAATAGGACTCAGAAAGGCTCTAGGGGCAAGAAGACTTGATATATCTACCCAATTTCTTATTGAATCATTAATATTATCTAGCTTAGGTGGTATTGCAGGAACTGGACTAGGAATTACAACAGTTAGAATTGTTGCCTTATTAACACCTTTACCAGCCACAATAGGTTTCGGAACAGTAATAACAACGGTGATAATATCCGGAACGATAGGGTTAACATTTGGGGTGTTACCAGCTCAACGTGCAGCCAGACTAGATCCTATTACGGCATTAAGAAGTCTTTAATTTTTTATACAAATCAAACAATAATTAATAGTTAATTAAATTATAAAAATAGATTGTTTTCATAAACCAAAAAGGTTATTCAACAGAAAGGGGCATTTCCCTATTAGAATCCTTGGAAAGATTTAATGTTCTATGAATAAGAAATGGAAGGTTTTAGCATTATGGGTTCTTCCAATTGCAATTGTTATTTTAATCACTTGGCAGATACTAGGTTCAGCAACTAATAACCAAGTCAGAGAAGCTAGCTCAAGCACATCCGCTAGAAACACCCCAATTGCCAAAATCAGCTACGGACGTTTTCTCGATTACGTAAAAGCAGGAAGGGTAACTTCAGTTGATATTTACGAAGGCGGTCGGAACGCAGTCGTTGAAGCAGTTGATCCAGACATTGATAATAGAGTTCAGCGTCTTAGAGTTGATCTTCCAGGTTTAGCTCCTGAACTTGTTTCTTCATTAAAAAACGAAGGCATTAGCTTTGATATACATCCTCCTAAAACAGCCCCAGCAGGTATAGGAATTTTAGGTAATCTTTTATTTCCAATTATCCTTATAGGAGGTTTGATTTTACTATCAAGACGTTCAAATTCAATGCCTGGAGGTCCTGGGCAAGCAATGCAGTTCGGAAAAACCAAAGCAAGATTCGCAATGGAAGCTGAAACAGGAGTAAAATTTGATGATGTAGCTGGTGTTAACGAAGCAAAACAGGATTTAGAAGAAGTTGTAACTTTTCTAAAGCAGCCTGAGAGATTTACCTCTGTAGGAGCTCAAATCCCAAAAGGTGTACTTCTTGTAGGGCCTCCGGGAACTGGTAAAACACTTTTAGCGAAAGCTATTGCTGGAGAAGCAGGTGTTCCATTCTTTTCTCTTTCGGGATCAGAATTTGTAGAAATGTTTGTGGGTGTAGGAGCAAGCCGTGTAAGAGATCTATTCAAAAGAGCAAAGGAAAATAGTCCTTGCTTAATTTTCATCGATGAGATTGACGCTGTTGGCAGGCAAAGAGGGGCAGGGATAGGAGGAGGAAATGATGAGAGAGAACAAACACTCAATCAACTCCTCACAGAAATGGACGGTTTTGAAGGTAATAGTGGAATAATCATCATTGCCGCAACAAATAGACCTGATGTTCTTGATTCAGCTCTAATGAGACCTGGAAGGTTTGATAGGCAAGTCACAGTTGATGCGCCGGACATCTCTGGAAGGCTTTCAATACTTAAGGTTCATTCAAGAAATAAAAAATTAGAAGAAGACTTAACACTTGAAAGCATTGCGAGAAGAACACCTGGTTTCACAGGAGCTGATCTTGCAAATTTACTTAATGAAGCAGCAATATTGACAGCAAGAAGAAGAAAAAATTTAATAGGTCTTTCTGAAATTGATGACGCTGTTGACAGAATAATTGCAGGAATGGAGGGACAACCTCTAATAGATGGAAGAAGCAAGAGACTTATTGCCTATCACGAAGTTGGGCATGCCTTAATAGGCTCACTTGTTAAAGCACATGACCCAGTGCAAAAAGTTACGGTAATACCAAGAGGTCAAGCTAAAGGATTGACTTGGTTTTCTCCAGATGATGATCAAATGTTGATTAGTAGGGCTCAACTCAAAGCAAGAATCATGGGTGCATTAGGAGGTAGAGCTGCTGAGGATATTGTCTTCGGAAGAGAGGAAGTTACTACTGGTGCAGGTGGTGATGTTCAGCAGGTTGCTTCAATGGCAAGGCAAATGGTTACCCGCTTTGGGATGAGTAGTCTGGGACCAGTTTCCTTGGAGGGTGATAGCCAAGAAGTTTTTGTCGGAAGAAGTTTAATGACAAGCTCAGATATATCAGATGAAATATCAAAACAAATTGATGAACAGGTTAGAAAAATTGTCAAACAATGCTACGAAGAAACACTTGAAATAGTTGCTAAGAATCGACCCGCTATGGATAAACTTGTTGAAATATTGATAGAAAAAGAGACAATGGATGGAGATGAATTTTGCAACATACTGTCAACTTACACCTCTATCCCAGTGAAAGACAGATTTGTTCCAGCACTTAAGGAACCTTCTTAAATTCAAACAGGATTAACAGGTCTTTTATTAAATACGTTATCAATTATCCCATATTCAACTGCTTCTGATGGTGACATATAAAAGTCTCTGTCGGTATCCTCTCGGATTCTTTCAATAGGCTGACCTGATCTCTCTGACAATTCTTGATTTAGTTTATCCTTGATAAAAAGGATTTCATCAGCTTGTATTCGTATATCACTTGCTTGTCCTCTAGCACCACCCAATGGTTGATGAATCATTATTCTTGAATGGAGTAGACTACTTCGCTTCCCTTTGGCTCCAGCACATAATAAAAATGCACCCATACTTGCAGCAAGACCTACGCAGACAGTATGAATGTCAGGCTTAACATGTTGCATCGTGTCAAAAATACCAAGGCCATCATAAACAGATCCACCAGGTGAATTTATATACAGAAAAATATCTTTGTCAGGATCTTCAGCCTCCAGAAAAAGAAGCTGGGCAACTATACGATTAGCGGAATCACTAGTAACTGGTTCTCCCAAAAAAACAATTCTTTCTCTCAAAAGCCGTGAATAAATATCAAAGGCTCTCTCACCTCTTCCAGATTCTTCAATGACTATAGGGATCATTTAACAATGGTCGGTTTTCATGATCCTAGCGAAGTCACAGGGTGAGCTATGGTCTCTTAAGAATTAACTAGGTTTGACGTTGAGCGCTAGAGCAACAATTTCGGACAGCAAATCTGATTTCCATAAGGAATTCCCTTATGTAATACCACCGATCTACAGAAAACTAGCTGACGAACTACTAGTAGAATTACATTTATTGAGTCACCAGAAAAACTTTAAAAACAACCCTATCTTTTCTACAGGGTTAAAAGAATTATTTAATACATTTACCAACGGTTACAAACCAGCTGAACATACAAGCAAGCTTTTTAATGCAATTTGCAACTGCAATGGTTTCAATCCGACTGAAATAAATAACATGTCCGACCAAATAGGTAAAGCTATTCTTTCATGCTCAAAAGAAACAATAAATGAATTCATAGAATCAATCAATAAAGATACAAAAAAAGATCATTATTATAGTCGAATCAATGCAATTGGAATTTATAAAATAGTTAGAGAATTAAAAGATTTCAAAGATTTAGAAGTAAAAGAACTAGACAAGGAGATACATAAAGTTTCTAATACTTTAGGATATTCAAAAGAAAGAGTCGCGAAAGACATTAGTTTATATAGGTCTAACATTGAAAAAATGCAACAAGCACTAGAGATTATTTCTCAAAATCTTTCATCTAAAAATAAAAAATAATATGAAACAGAACTACTTTCTTCTCTTATCTTTCCAATCTATGTAACTTATGTAAATTACTCCTATTGTTATAAAAACAAGCAATGCAATAGCAAAAACTGACAAAAGACTATAGAAGTCAACATCCATAGGCATCTTGGCTTCCTAAATGTCTATAGAGCCATCACCATTTCTTCCCCAAACCACCATGGCTATAGAGAAAGTAAAAATTGCTGCTAAAGATGCCCAACCAAGGGTAAAGATCATAGTTAAAATTTTTTTTTAATTATAACTTATTCACACCACGATGAATAAATTACTTTTACAACGCAAGATAAAAATTAACCAGCCTTAAACACCTCAAAAACATTAAATTAAAATGGGAAGACTTGTTCAAAACCATAGTACTCACATAGAGGGGTTAATTAGGTGGCTAGATAAGATTTCAAGAAACATTAAAATAAAGACAGTAACACCAGGAGCTTTGTTTAAAACAAGCTGTAAAGGAGAGAAATTAGTCTTAAGGGTAACGATAGAAACTAAAGAAGGATTTAAATTATTAGCCAGGAAAGGTAAGCTTGTTCAAGAGGTATTTATAGTTACAAATATAGAAAGAAAAGAAATTGAAGAAATAATTTCTAACACTAATCCTTATTCTTCTCGGAAAAAGAAAGCCTCCTAGTATAGGAGGTACTATAAACACGATCATTATGTAATTCAGAAACGGACTCAGAAAGTTCTCTTATAATATCCTCCTTAATCATGTTCATCGCAATATCTATTTCAAAAAGATTATCTTTCATAATGGTATGATTTAGCAATTAAACACTAGTCTAATTTTGGTTGAATCAAAAATATTTAACAAAAAAAACAGATTCTAAAATTATTTATTTTTCTTATACTAAGTAGGTGAAATTAACGACAAGGTAGACAAACTGCAAATACAGCTGAAGGAATACATAAAGATAAAGATTATTTATAATCACAAACCACAGAAGTCATTTAAAATATTTAATTCGTATGTAAAAAAAGGCTGAAAAGATGTCCATTTAATATTGTCTTTAATACTGAAAATAGATTTTTGACAATTAATTGCTAAAAAAAATGGTTTATTTTCTACATTCAAAGAAGGAATAAAGAATATATCATTATCATGTTTTACATTATTAATATCCAATACTAATGGTCCATAAATTTTTAAAATAGGATTATTTTGGACAAAGTCACTAACTTCAGAGACAAGATAAAAAGTATCATAAACACTTTGCTTGTCTACCAAAATTCCTTGATTATTGAAATAGTTTGAATTTGAAGCTAATACTGGTTGAAATAAAATACACAAATCAATAATAAAGAAATTAAGAGATAATCTTACTAAATTACTATAAAATAAATTAATAGAAAAAGGCATATGAAATATAGGAATTAGCTATAACTCATATTCACTTTTGAATTTATCAAGATTCCTTAAGTAGAGATTATAAAGATTATTAGTTTCTTCGTTAAAACCTGTTTCATTATATATTTTATCGAGAGACATATAAGAACTCATTACAGGTAAGAATGCTGATTTATATTCTTCTTGGATATCTTCTTCATCTATATCATGGATTATTGCTGTAATTAATTCAATTTGTTTTTTAGCTAAAGAAATGTTTTTTTCAAGTTCGGGACTAAGTTTACGTCTTTTTTTTGGCATTGCATACAACGCATTAATTAAATAATACACTATCAATAATATAAAAATCAATAAAGTTAAGAAGTTCTAGAAAACAATGAAAATAAGAGTAAATACTCATAAATGAACAAATAGAGTGTTTTCATTTTATTAAATATGAGATATATTTTAATTGCTACAATATTGATATGATAATTGACCGCAAAGAAAAAAAACGGTCAATCATATCTAAGTAACTCAAATGAAAAGCACATCGAATAAAAATCAAACCAAACTTCCATGGTGGGTAGAACTTTTGTTTGTACAAATAGGATTACCGGATACTTGGCTATCTAAATATCTAAGAATGAAAAAACAATCATATAATTTCATTATCCAACATAAAAAACATATTTTCTACTCAGCTTTAATAATTGCAGGAATATTATATATATATCCAATCGTCAGATATACATCATCTAGTGCATCATGCATAGATAAAACAATTAAATATCTTAAATCTAACAATGCAAATAACGAGATTGATATTAATTCATTAGCAGTAGGATATTGTCATGGGGGTACATTACCAAAATAATAAATTTATTTTTTAATATCTTTCCTTTCAGCATCAATATCATAAGTAGGGAGATTATCTGGTTTCTTACCTTCAATTATAGGGATGACTTTAGCCAGTATTCTTCCCATTACTGGAACCCAAAACTTCTTATATGCAAACTTTAGCATGAAATTTAATATTTTGATTATTATAATTTGAAGAACTATTAAAGTTAATTTTATTTACGAATTTTAATCAACAAAAATTTATTATCAGAATTACTAATTGACTTAAAACGATATATCTCAGATAAACTTGTCAAATTATTATTTTTTGAGGTAATCACAAAGTTATCAAGCACCAGGTCATCAAAAGAATTAACTACGATTGACGATGGCAAATAAAATGATAAGAGTGTCTCAGTTTTACTATCTAAATCATATAAATATATAGTATTTGAAGTGATAATAGAACTTACATTATTATTAGCCAGAAACTTCTTGATCTTTAAATTAGGATTACCAATTATACCAAAATTGTACAATAGGGATAAAGAGATATATTGAGGTATAATTAAAATAATTAAAAGCATTTTGAAGTCTAGAGTTTTAATTAATTTACTACGATGAATAAACACAATTGAGGAAATATAGGATATAATTAAAGTTACAAGTACGCTATTAATTATAAAAACCTGAATAACTGAAAACTCAATTAAAGTTGGTTTATAATAAACACATAAAATACTCAAACTAAATATCAATAAAGATAGAACTAAAATTAAAATAAAATTAATCTTTTTATTTTGGATGAAGTAATTGGAAGAATAGGAGTCAATTAAATGTGATAGCAAAATTGCTAAGGATGGCAATAAGAAAAGAAAGTAATGAGGATAGAACTTAGACATGCATACTAGTAATACGAATGATATAAGTGGATAGTAATAAACTAATAGTGGAAATTTAGGAAGATACTTTGGTTTATTTAGAATTAAAAGAAGAATAAAAATCAATCCAATCGGAAAAGTCAAATAGAAGTAATTAAGAGGAAGAAGTAGCAAATTAGAAATATTAAATTCTCCGATTGCTTGATTTTTAGCAAATTCAAAAAGAAGAGAAACCCCTTCATCACCGTGTTTAAGATATGCATAAAATATATTTAAGAATGTTGGTAATAAACCAGATAAAAGACCACTAAGAAACAAGAATTTATATTTATATTTACTATTCCATAAATTAAATAAAATAAATGGAGACAGTCCAATAAGAGGAATTATTATCATATAGCTTCTAATAAAAAAGGCAATTGAACTAAAAAAACCAGCTAAAAATATAAAAATATTTTTTTTGTTAGGATCAACAGTTTCTATAAAATTTATAAAAAATAAAATAACAAAAAGGACAAACATTACAAAAGTAATATCGGGACTAGAATATCTGGAGTATTGAATCCACAAAGGCATTGCTGATAGCGATAATAAAGAAATAATTGCAATTTCTCTATTGAAAATTTTTTTAGCAATGATAAAGCATAATAATAAACATATAAACGAAATTAAAATACTTGGAAGTCTTACAGCTAATTCTCCATTACCTAATAATTTAATAGATAAAGCAATGAGCCAATAACTTCCTATCGTTTTATGATGTGGCGTACTAAATGGAGGAGAGAACCAATTATCAGATTCGGCAACTAATCTTGCTCTTCTAGCGTATAGACCCTCATCATGAACAACAAGGCTTTGGGATGAGAAATCTATAAGAAAATAAAATAGTATATATGAAACAAAAAATAGAAAAGGTATTATAATTTTTCTGTATTTTGATTGGTAGACTATAGTTGATAAATTTTTATTTATGTCTTTAATAATAAAAAAAATATTATATTTCATAATAGATCATAATTAAAAAAGTACAACTACTAAAAAACTATACTTTAAATCCAATTATACCCTTTGTAATTTTGTTTGGGAAACAAAACAAGAATGAATTAATAACATCATGTATAATGATTGATATTATTAAAATCATAAAAATGGCTACAGCAAAAGAAAAGAAAGAAGAGGTTAAAGCCTCATTAAAGATCTTAAGGTCTGAGCTCAGAAAAATGCATTTAGGTGTCACTGAAGAACTATCGCTCCCTGAGCCAACAGAGGTTAAAAAATTAATGACACAGATGGAAGAATTATTAACTGTAATTGAGCCAAAGTCATCTAAGAAATCAAAGAAATAGAAAAAATAAAACAAATAACTAGATAGATATAATTTAAATTAAACATTCTAATAATACTAAATTATCTCAAACATGTTTCATCTTTTTCTAAATGATTTAAATAAAGCTGGTGAAATTAATAGAACAGTAAAAGGTAAAGGATGCTCAAATAGGGTGTAAATAAGAGATGAAAATGTAAAAAAATCAATCAATAATCTTAAGTCAATTCTTAAATCATATATTGAAAGTATAACTAGAATAATTGGTATCCAGTTTGATTTTATATAGTCAATTAATCTATCAATCCAAAAACAATTCATAAATTTTTAATTAATATCTTTATTGCTAGACACAGATAAAAGGGATGGAGCCAGAGCTATACTTGACCAAGATCCTGCAATAACACCAATAATTAAAGAAAAAGAAAACCAATACAATGAAGAACCACCCCAAATCAATATGCATAAAAGTGGTAGGAGTGTAGTAAAACTTGTATAAAGTGTTCTTGTTAAAGTTGCTCCAACAGCTTTATCAATCTGAGATTTAAAGCTTAATTTTTGATCTGTTAAACTTTTCTCCCTGATCCTATCAAAAACTACTACAGTATTATTTACTGAGTAACCAGCAATAGTTAAAAGGGAAACAGCAAATAAAGAATCAACCTCAATACCATAAAAATATCCTAGCCATGAAAATACTCCACAAACAATAAGAACATCATGAAGAAGTGCTAACAAAGCTAAAAATGAGTACCTTCGATCATATCGAAAATTAATATATAAAGCTATACCAATAAATGCAAACATTAAAGAGATTAAACTACTCTTCAATAACTGCTTTCCCAAACTTGGGCCTATTATTTCAACTGAAGTATTTTCATTGATAAATGGTCCAAAAGATTTCGTAACCTCAGAAACTACAGATTCTGATTGAACAGCTGAAAGGAAGGGCAGCCTAATAGATATTATCTTAGAATTATCAAGTAATTGTATTTGTGAACTACTCAGATTAGGAGAAGTTTTTAATTTAAAATTTTCATCTGAATATGTCAAAGAAGTTATAGATATATCTATATCGTTTGTATTTAACTCATTACAACTATCATTGCAATTCCTTTCTAAAGTAATTTGTGTTCCACCAGTATAATCCAAACCAAGATTTAAAGGAGCATTAATAGTTGGTTTTTTAAACGATATTAGCATCCCAATTATTGAAATTAAAGATAAAGAAAGTGAAACGAACCAGACAAACTTTCTGTTTTTATAAAGTTGCACATTTAGATTAGATTTCATAGTTTAATTGATGTTAGTTGGTGCTATTGAACATTTAAAATTGAAGATGAAATCTCCTTAGGATTAATAAAATTTGAAACTTTTCTTAGACCCTGATAACTCATAAAAAACTTTATAATTGCCTTTGTACATGTTAAGGCTGTAAACAAACTCAAAACTACGCCTATACCCAATGTAGCGGCAAAACCTTTAACAAAGCCTGTACCCAAATAAAATAAAGTTATACAACTTATTAGGGTAGTTAAATGTCCATCAATAATTGAAGAAAAGGCATTTTTAAAACTAGCGTCAATTGAACGAATTAAGGTATTACCATTTCGTAATTCTTCTTTTAATCTTTCAAAAATAAGAACATTGGCATCAACAGCCATTCCTATACTTAATATAAACCCAGCAATGCCTGGAAGGGTTAGCGTCACAGGAAGCAGTGCGTAAATAGAAAGAGTAAATAAAGCATAAAAAGACAATGCCAATACAGCTACAAATCCAGCTAATTTATATATAAAAATCATAAAAATGCCAACAAAAAGCAACCCTGTTAATGCCGCAATTAGACTTAGGCGAATATTTTGTGTTCCAAGAGAAGGACCTATTGTTCTAATTTGAATAATATCTATAGGCAAAGGCAAAGCACCACCCCTTAATTGAACCTCTAAATTCCTGGCATCATCAGCAGTAAAGTTTCCTGTTATGGACGCAGCACCACCTGTTATGCCCGCAGTTTCAAATTGCTTACCAACACTTGCCTCGCTATATGAAATACCATCAATTACTATTCCAAGCAATCTAGGAGTGCCCGCTATGGATTTTGTAATTTCTGAGAATTTTTCTCCTCCCTCACTATTAAAATTTAAAGTAACCTCCCAATTATTTGTATTTTGATCTTGACGTCTTCCTGCATTTGTAAGATATTTACCAGTTAATGATGTAGGTTCAAATAAACTTGCTATTTGAGTATTTATTTGGTTTTTTAACAAGATAAATTGTTCATAATCAAATATCTGATTCGTTTGAATATTATATTTATCAAACAACTTATTTATTTCATTATTAATATTAATCTCCTTTAGCAATTGAGCTGAATTATTATTTCCTTCTAATAATTCAATAACAGATTCAACTCTAATTCTTTGATTTTGTAAATCTCTTAATTTAGCCTCAGTTCCTAATCTTTGAATTCTGAATTCTAATAGAGCAGTTTCCCCTAAAACCTTAGCTGCTCCAGAGGGATCCTGTTCTCCTGGGAGTTCTAATAATAGTTGATTTGTCCCTATAGTTTGAAGTTGAGAATCAGAGACTCCTAATCCATTAACTCTTTTATCAAGTACAGCCTTAACGCCTTCCATTTCATTAGAGGTTATTTTTGTTATTTCCTGTGTAGGCTTAACCTCCAAAGTTAATTGACTACCGCCACGAAGATCTAAGCCTAATTGGAAAGGTATATTAGTACAGATAAATATACTTAATAATCCAAAAAAGATAACGATAAGAAACCAATAATTCTTACGACCCATTATTAATCTACTCCGCCATTATTAATTATTTTTACTGCTGCATCAACAATCTGATGAGGTTGAATAATAGTTAAATTCTCTAAGTTCCCATTATAAGGAGTGGGTATATCCTGACTGGATAAACGTACAGGAGG
>CETG01191871.1_pt1 | contig 17628 bp, 19 predicted proteins | sample 361471 | NCBI WGS metagenome assembly CETG01 (sample SAMEA2622696, study PRJEB7988) | marine metagenome | isolation source: saline water (ENVO:00002010), including | reverse complement strand
ACCAACGTAGGCATAGCCAGCGGATTTACAGTCCGCCCCCATTAACCGCTCGGGCACCGACCCAATACCACAAATAAAGATTAACAGTTTGCGGAACATTTTAGCCCGAAAGTATGGGCTACTTTGATTTAGCTAGATAGGATCGACTTAGTTCCTTTGACTTTGTTATATGAGACTTCGATTGATAAACGGTCCAAATCTTAATCTTCTTGGGATAAGGGAGCCCGATGTTTATGGTTCAAGTAGCCTAAGCTCGATTGAATCCAAATTAATTGACTTTGCAAAGAAAAATGGTGCAAATTTAGATTGCTTTCAAACTAATTCGGAGGGAGATCTTGTTGAAGAGATTCATAATTCAATAAATCAAGTTGATGGAATAATAATTAATGCGGGAGCTTACACTCATACTTCTGTTGCTTTGAGGGATGCACTGCTTGGAGCAGGAATCCCTTTTGTAGAAGTTCATATGAGTAATGTTTACTCAAGAGAGAAGTTTCGCCATAATTCTTTTATTGCTGAAATAGCCGTTGGAGTTATTTGTGGTTTTGGATTTGATAGTTATAAGCTTGCTATAAAAGGCATGCTGAATCATTTACGTGAAGTTTCAAGGGAAGATGAATAGAGTTTATAGAAAAGCTAGTGAATACTTATGAGAATAAAATGGCTAGCTAGCGATACTAATCAGGATTGGATTGATCAAGCTATTTCAAATCCAATAGATATTTTGATAGATCATGCTCATTGTGAAAGAAAAGCCGCTGGCGCGGCTGTTCAAATGATGTTCCGTTATCTATGTGAACCTGGCCTTGCTGAGGTTTTAAGCCCTTTAGCTAGGGAGGAATTAGAGCATTTTGAGGAAGTTTTATCAATAATTATTGCTAGGGGCTTCTATTTAAAACCACTAAAAGCTCCCCCTTATGGTTCTCTTTTGGCAAAAAATATAAGAAGCAAAGAGCCCGAAAGAATGATGGATAGCTTTATTGTCTCAGGTCTAATTGAGGCTAGAAGCCATGAAAGGATGTCGCTAATTGCTAAATTTAGCCCTGACGATGAACTTCGTAAACTCTATAAAAAGTTATTAGCTAGTGAGGCAAGGCATTTTTCGCTTTACTGGCAGTTACTATTAGATCGATATGAAAAGCAATTAATTACTCAGAGAGTGGCTGAGCTCTCTTTGATAGAAGCAAATATTCTCTCTGAACTTCATCCTGAACCCAGAATGCATAGCTAATTTAGATCAAACCAAAAAATATATTTTTGGGACATGTTTTTCTCTAATTAAATTAGGTTTGTTTAATGTTATAAAATCAGTTAAAAAGGGTTTGAAGAGTTGTAATGATTTATCAGTATCAAACAGTTTAAGAACCCTCTTGTTTTCGCAGGTGTAGGCCCAGGTGATCCCTCGCTAATGACAATTGCTTCTGTGGAGGCAATTGAAAATGCATCTGTTGTGGCATTTCCAGTATCAAAAAAAGGGAAGGTTGGTTTTGCAAAATCCATTGCAGAAAAGTGGCTTATCGATAAGAAAAAAACAGTGCCACTTTTTTTCCCAATGGTCCAAGATCAAGAGCTATGCAAACGCGCTTGGAAAATAGCGGCAATGCAGCTCATTGATTTGTGTAATGCTAAAGAGAAAGTTGTATTTTTGTCATTAGGCGATGTTTCTTTATTCTCAACTAGTTCTTATCTTCTTCTAGAGATCAAGAAGCAATGTCCTGATCTAAATATAGAAATGATTCCTGGTATTAATTCTTTTAGTGCCGTTGCTGCTTCGGCAAAATGGCCTTTGGCTATTCAAGACGATCAGTTGTTGATTATTCCCACGCCAAATAATAAGATATCACTTGAAAATATACTTGATGATGCAGCATATTCCAAGAGAGTGATTGCTTTAATGAAACTTGGAAAGAGATGGTCTTGGGTTAGAGATTTATTAATAGAAAAAAACCTTTTAGATAAATGTATTTTTGCTAAAAATGTAGGATTTGAGGATCAAATAATAACTCCAGCTATTCAGATAGATTATGAAGAGTGCCCATATTTCTCCTTACTTTTGATACGACAACATTGGCCTGAAAATTTAATTAGATTATGATTTATAAAATTAGTGGATTTTTAAATAATTTCATCAAGCTTTCTATTGAGTATTTCAATAGCTTCTTTATAAGTTTTAGCTCTAACAAGTTGGCTCCTTAAGTTGTTAGCACCATCAAAGTTATTGCATGTCCAGTTCATGTGTTTTCTGGCTATAAGTAAGCCTTTATGGCCTAATTTATCAACAAGTAGATTTAAGTGTTCGATTGTTATTCTGATTTTCTCAGCAGCACAAGGTGTCTCGAAAATAGGTTTGCCTTTTAACGCACAGTCAATCTGACCGATCAACCAAGGTGAGCCTAAACACCCCCTCCCAACCATTACCCCATCAGCTTGGGTCCTTTTTAAACAAAGGATAGCGGTTTCAGGACTACTAATATCTCCATTTGCAATAAGTGGAATTTTTAAAATTTTTTTTACTCTTCTAATAGCATCCCAATCAGCTGAGCCTGAAAATCCTTGAGACCTAGTTCTTGCATGGAGAGTTAATAGCTTTGCCCCTGCATTTTGGATTCTGACAGCAAAGCTTTCAGGATTTGAACTTTTCTCGCACCATCCCAAGCGTGTTTTGACAGTAACAGGAATTTTCACTGAACTTGAAACTTTTTCTACGATATTTGCTGCATGATTTGGTTCTTTTAATAATGCACTCCCTCCACCTTTTCTTGCGATTTTCCTGACGGGACAACCCATATTTATGTCAATTACATATGCTCCTGCATCCTCCGCTCTTTGGGCTGCCTCAACAAGGGAATCTATTCTGAAATCAAATAGTTGCACTCCAGTCGGCCCCAATTCCTTTGAAATTTCTTCAACTTTAATTTGGCCGAATCCCATAGTTAAACTTTTGGCATTAACCATTTCGGTAAAAAGAAGAGCATCAGGCGCCCACCTTCTAACAAACCCTCTAAAAATTTGATCACTTACTCCTGCTAGTGGTGATAGTAGAACCTGGCTATGGATATCTCTACTTATTCCATTGCCTATGATTTTTAGCGACGGCTTCTCTGTAGTCATGTTTTAAAATATTGAATCTAGGCATAAGACTTATATTAATTAACCATATTTTCATCATTTAGATTTGCTTTGTATCAATATAGATTGTCTATAACTTTCTGATTATGTATTGTAAATTTATAATGTTTGAAAAAGTTTTTGTGCGCCCTGTCATAGCAATAATTGGCCGCCCCAATGTTGGAAAATCAACATTGATAAATAGATTATGTCAAAGTAAGCAGGCAATTGTTCATGATCAGGCAGGTATTACAAGGGATAGAACCTATCAAGATGGGTTTTGGTGTAATAGAGATCTTAGATTTGTAGATACTGGAGGACTTGTTTTCGATGATGATTCTGAATTTTTACCAGAAATTAGGGAGCAAGCAAATTTAGCTTTAGCGGAAGCTTCTTTGGCCTTAGTTGTTGTTGATGGCCAGTTAGGCATTACAGCAGCAGATGAATCAATTGCAGATTGGTTGAGATTTCAGGATTGCAAGGTGTTGATTGTTGTAAATAAATGCGAGTCTCCCGATCAAGGTTTGGCAATGGCAGCTGATTTTTGGAGGCTGGGTTTTGGAGCACCATTCCCTATCTCAGCAATTCATGGCTCTGGGACTGGGGATTTGTTGGATCACATTATTTCTCTTTTGCCTCAAGATTACTCTTTGAAAGAAGAGGATCAGCCGATACAAATGGCAATAGTAGGACGCCCTAACGTTGGAAAATCTAGCCTTCTTAATTCCATTTGTGGAGAACAAAGAGCAATAGTCAGTGAAAGACGGGGTACAACTAGAGATACAATAGATACCACAATAGTAAGAAAAGAAAAAAGTTGGAAACTTATTGATACAGCTGGTATTAGGCGTAAAAGAAGTGTGAATTATGGCCCCGAATTTTTTGGCATTAATAGAAGTTTTAAAGCAATACAACGTTGCGATATTTGTGTACTAGTCTTAGACGCACTTGATGGAGTTACTGAGCAAGACCAAAAACTTGCTGGCAGAATTGAGGAGGAAGGAAAAGCATGTGTTCTTGTAATTAATAAGTGGGATGCCATTGAAAAAAACAGTCATACAATGCCTTTTTTAGAGAAAAAGCTTAGATCTAAGCTTTATTTTCTTGACTGGGCTTCTATGGTTTTCACTTCTGCAGTTACCGGACAAAGGGTTGAAAATATTTTTGAATTAGGACTCAAAGCATTTGAGGAGAATAGAAGAAGAATTACCACAGCTGTAGTAAACGAAGTTATACAAGATGCTCTTAGATGGAGAAGTCCTCCAACTTCGAGAGGGGGACGTCAGGGGAAAGTATATTACGGAACTCAAGTAGCTATTAGTCCGCCTAGTTTCACTTTATTTGTAAATGACCCAAAACTTTTTGGGGAAACATATCGTCGTTATCTTGAGAGGCAGATAAGAGAGGGACTTGGTTTTGAAGGCACACCTTTAAGGTTATTCTGGAGAGGCAAGCAGCAAAGAGATGCTGAGCGTGATTTTTCCAAGATGCAAAAATGATTATTAAATTTGATGGATTGGTTACGTAAAATCCCCATTGGTCAATATGTTTATGGAGACTTTGGATGGCTGAGAAAGCTCGATCCAAGGTTGAAAATGAGTTGGGTCTTAATATTTTTATTGACACCAATACTTGCAGTAACTGAATGGAGATTTTTTTTAGTAATTATTTTGTTAGGAATAACTTTTCTGAGTGGAATACCAATAAGGATTTGGTGGAGATCTTTTATTCTAGTTTTAATTCTAGCAGCTATTGTCGGTTTTATCTCAATGTTACTTCCTACAAGTGAATTAGCTCCTACTCTTTATGTCAGAGATCCAAATGAACTGTCTCAAGTAATAAATAAAGGTCAATCATGGGATTTATTTAGTACAGGTATAATAAGTCTTGGAAGATTTAATATTGGTGATATTTCTATTGATAGAAGGTCTGCTGAATTAGCTATTAATAGTTCAACCCTTATTTTTTCAGTAGTTCATAGTGTCAACTTAATGCTAATTACCACTTCACCCGAGGATTTGATGTGGGCTATAAGATGGTTTATTTCTCCACTGGCTTTCTTAGGAGTTCCTGTTAATAGGTTTGGCTTTCAACTTCTTTTAGCATTGAGATTCTTACCTTTAGTTCAAGAGGAGTTTCAAAATCTTTTACGTTCTATTTCAACTAGGAATATAAAATTTAAACAATTAGGTCTTAAAGGATCTTTTAGGATTTTCTTGGCTGTAGGTGAGAGATTTCTTGCAAATATTCTTTTGAGAGCAGATCAAGGGGCCGATGCATTAGTTGCAAGAGGGGTGATCATCCCATCACCAAATCAATTAAGGTTAAATACAAAGATTACTAAAAGTTCCAAATTTTTAAATGTATGTTCATTCCTTGGCTTAATAGTGGTACTTAGCGTAAGAAGCAAGTACGGTAACTTGTAAAATTAGTTTTTAACGTGAGTGCTGAAAGGTATTTAAATCATCCAACTTTCGGAATGCTATATCTGGTTACTCCTGCAGGAGAGGGTAGAGATGTCTACGCAACTTTATATGCGCAAAAAATGTTCTTTTTGGTTACATTAGAACCAAGGGGAGCTCAGTTTGAAGTAATTCCATATTTGGATGCAAGACATCATGCAGAAGTTAATATTTCGCGATGCCGCCGCGATAATTCTCAAGATCTTGAAAGATGGAAGGAGTTATTCCGACAAACATTTATTTAGAAAATTGTGGGCAATTTATCAAGATTTCTAGACTTAAAAGCAAATCTGCCTAATGAAGTGAATTTGTTGGCAGTTTCAAAAGGTAGAGATGCTTATGAGATTAGATCTTTAGCAGAGTTTGGCCAGATTCATTTTGGGGAAAGTCGCCTTCAAGAAGCATTGTCAAAATTTAAATCTCTAGAGGATTTAAATAGTTTGAAGTGGCATTTTATAGGAAAGCTTCAATCTAATAAGGTAAGAGGGGTTATAAGAAATTTTGATTTTATTCATTCTATTCACTCTTTGGAATTAGCTCAAAGAGTCTCAAGAATTTCTGGTGAAGAGAATAGAGCTCCAAAAGTAATGATCCAGGTGAAATTGAGGGATGATCCAACTAAAAGTGGTTTTCTTGAAAAAGATCTTTTGAATGATTGGTCAACATTGATCGATTTACCCAATATAAATATTATTGGTTTAATGACCATATCTCCAATTAATTTAAATTCAACTGATAGAAAGTTGTTATTTAAAGAGTGTCGTTTTTTGGCAGATAGATTGGGATTACTGGACTGTTCAATGGGTATGAGTGGAGATTGGTCGGAGGCTTTAGATTCAGGTGCAACTTGGTTGAGAATTGGTTCTTATTTGTTCGAGAGCCTCATTAATTAGCTAACCATTACAAAGTGATCACTAAAAGCTGTTAAAAGCCTTGCTACTGACTCCAGTTAACGCTATTTAAGAGTATGGGTTTTCGATTTCCTTAAAAGAAGTCGTTTTTTTACAAGACCTTAACTCTAAAAATTTTCACTCTGGAGAGTATTCAAGGTGTCGCTAATCTCCCGCCTTCGTGCTGTCGTCGCTGGTGACGATGATTATTTAGACAATGATTTTGATGAACTCGACTATGACTCTGTTGAGGATTATGAAACAGGATCTCGCAGTCAGGGTCAAGGAGGTGGCTTGACACCTTTCTCTCAATCCAATCCTTTTGACTTAAATGAAAGTATTGGTGGCTCAAAGGTTGTCGGGATGCCTGGCATCTCAACTGCGACCGCTGAGGTTAATTTGATGGAGCCTAGAAGCTTTGACGAAATGCCTAAGGCAATTCAAGCTTTAAGAGAGCGAAAAACTGTTATTTTGAATTTAACGATGATGGAACCAGATCAAGCCCAAAGGGCTGTTGATTTTGTTGCGGGCGGTACTTTTGCTATTGATGGTCATCAGGAAAGAGTTGGTGAGAGTATTTTCCTCTTTGCACCTAGTTGCGTAACTGTGACAAATTCTTTTCAAGAAGAAGCTTCGCCTTCCACTGTTGTAAATAAGGATCAGGAGACTGAGGCAAAGGATTATTCCACCCCAGCACCTGAGCCTGCATGGGGCGAGTCACTAGCTTCAGCGGTTTAATTTTGCAGTGTCAAAATCTTTTGGGGTAATTGGTTTTGGTAAAATGGCTCAAGCAATACTTGAGCCTTTAATTAGAAATAATAAGATTAATCCTGAGGATATTTTTGCAGTTGTTGGATCAAAAAATAGTATCTCTAGATTTGACTCATCTGTCTTTGAAGGTATTGATTTGGTGGCCTCAGATGAGCCTCGGGCAGCGGAGGTCTGGCATACTTCAACTCAGTTATTAGCTGTTAAACCTCAGCAAATAGAAAAAATCGAGTCTTCTTTTAAATCTGCGCAGTTAAAAGGTTTTTCTATTCCACCTCTTTTAATTTCTATCTTGGCTGGTGTTCGATTGGAAAGACTAAAGGTTATTTTCAAGAATCATTCATTAGTAAGAGCTGTTCCTAATACTCCTTGTTTAGTTGGATCTGGCCTTACTGGTTTATCATGGGGGACAGGTATCACGAAAAAAGAAAGAGTTTTAGTCAAAGATATATTTAGTCCAATAAGTGAGATTTTCGAACTACCTGAGAAACAATTAGATGCTTTTTTAGCTTTGACTTCCTCTGGACCTGCTTATGTTGCACTCATAACGGAAGCATTAGCTGATGGTGCAGTTGCGGCAGGTTTACCTAGGAATTTGGCAGGCGAATTAGCTAATAAGACACTTTTGGGTAGTTCCTTGCTATTGAAAAATCGAAATATGCACCCTGCCTTACTGAAAGATATGGTTGCATCACCAGGTGGTACAACAATTAAGGCTTTACGTCATCTCGAAAAAGCTCGGGTTCGTTCTGCTTTGATCGAGGCAGTGGTTTTGGCCGCAGAGAAAAGTTTGGAGATATCTCAAAAGGTTTGAATCGTTTAACTCCAATTATCTCCCCATAAAGTTTTTCGAGAGAATTTATATTCTGCGTCAAGGTATATTTTTCTAAAACGCGCATTCTAGCTCTTCTTCCTAGCTCAGAAGTAAGTACTTGTTGGTCTCTTAGGACAGGGAGCAAGGTCCTTAATTGTGTTGTTACTCCTTGGGTGTTTAATACTATCCCTGCACCACCTTCTAAAACTTCTCCATCTGCTCCCGCATCTGTTGCTACGCAAGCAGTTCCGGTCGACATTGCTTCTAGAAGAGAAAGAGATAAGCCTTCTACAAGACTTGGCAAGATGAAAACTTCTGCACTCTGCATTAATGCAATTTTAGTTTCTAAATTCTCCTCATAGCCCCACCAAAATATATCGCTTCCGTTAGTGGTGACCGAATTGTTTTCCAATGTGGTTCTTAGTGGACCATCGCCAACAATTACAAGACGACAACCTCTTGGCTCAAAGGATTTCCATGCTCTTATTAGGGCCTCTATATTTTTTTCGGTCGCAATACGTCCCATATAGAGGAATAATCTTTCTTCTCCAAGTTGATTCTTAATAAAGGATTGTTTTGATGTTGGAGAACCTTTTTTAGGTGGTTTCCATAATTCAGTATCGATTCCATTGGGTATAATAGATAAACAATTTTCTTTTACTCCTAACTTTGCAAGGACTTCTGCCTGCATGTCTGAAAAAACAATTACTTTGTCATATTTTGCGAGTGATGGAGCATAAAGTTGGTATGTAAGTTGTTGAGTGCTTGCAGTTAAATTTCTTATGTTTGCATCAAATGGAGGATGAAATGTTCCTACTAATGGAACATTTATTTGATTGCATAATTCAGGAAGTCGAAAGTCAAGTGGCGATAGCGTTAAACTTGCATGAACAATGTCAGGTTTCAGTCTTTCAAGAGATTCTCTAAGTTCTTTTTGAGCTCTAGGAGAGGGTATTGTATATACCTGAGATTTGACGAGATAGGGCAGACTAACCTCTGGATCATTCGCGAAAAGAGAAGTTTGACTATCTCCTGGACTAATTGGATTGTCAAAATGTATAAAACTAATTTGATGACCTCTTTCTTTGAGAGCATCAGTAGTGCTTAATCCATAGGTGACGTTCCCGCAAAAAGGTGTTTTTTTTCCAAGCCAAGCTATGTGTGACACCCGCTGAAATCAGTTAATCGATACTAATAAATTTAGCAGCGTTTCCAGGGACGTTCTAGAAGTGATGCCAATAAAGAAAGACAAGCTAAAATCCATAGAACTGGAATCACTCCATACTTACTAACTAAAGCACCTGAAAGGACAAGAGGAAGGCTTAAAGATATGTTAATTAAATTGTTTTGTAAGCCAAAGATTTTTCCTCTTTGATTCTCTGGAGTATCTTCATGCAAAGTAGTTTGAGCAGGTATTGCTACTAATGCTGCACTGAAGCCTAATAAGGTACATAAAATTAAAGTTATAGTAAGTGAACCTCTTGCCTCTCCTAGTAAAACAAGACATAGTGTGATTGCACCTAGACCGGAAGAAGCGAGTATTCGTCTGCTGAAAATATGCCCAATTTGTGCCAATACTATTGAACCTAGGGCCATTCCTAGACCGCTCATTGCAAGTAGTGTTCCAAATCTTGTCGGACCTAGAGAATCGATTGAGGAGGCAAGACTAATTGTTAATACATAAAGAGCCGCTAAGAGGCAATAAAGGATAACTAAATTAATCATTGCGTTCCTGACTGTTGTTTTCCTTTTTAAAATCAAAAGTCCCTCAGAGATTTCTTGCCAGACAGTTCCTGTATGTTTTTTCTTTGCTTCTTCTTTAATTTTTATTGTACTAAGAGTAATTGCGGCCATCCCATAGCAAAATGGTAGGAGTAAGAATTCTCCACCACTAATTCCAATTCCAAGAAATATTTGTTTTAGTAATCTTAGGATTGGGTCTCCTAGAGCAAAGCCAATAATAGTCGCCCCCATGCTTGTTGCTTGATATAAAGAATTAGCCGCAAGTAAGTTTTCTTTTGGAACAATTAAAGGTATTGCAGCTTGTTCCGCAGGAGCAAAAAATTGAGTGAGAACTGACTCAAAAAAAGTCATGACAATTAACGCCCAGTATCCCCAACTAATTCCTAGGAACGATGGTCCAGGTATTAGACAAATTGGGGTGAAAATAACTAATAAAGCTCTTAAAGCATTTGAACTGACCATTAATCTCTTCTTCTGCCACCTGTCAACACCAATTCCGGCCAAGGCACCAAAAAATATTGCAGGAATAGTATTTGCCGAATAAATTCCTGTTGCTAAAAGAGTTATTTGTTGAGTTCTCGTGTCAAAATTCATTCTCATTGCGGCAGCAACATCTGCAAGTGCTTCGTTGTTATACGTTGACACCCCAATCCAATATTGAGCAATTATGTATATCATTAAAACTATATAAAATTTATCTGCTAATTGTGAGAATATTTGCCCTATCCATAGTTTTTTGAATCCATTGATTTTCAAGACATCTCTAATCCCACTATTATTATATTTAACATTTCTAGTGAGGAATGTGATAATTTGATTTCTTAAAGAGGGTTTCAAAATAAATTAATTGACCTAGTTTAACTTTTTGAAAGTATTGGCATAAAACATTCTTTTAATAATGCAAAAGACTGAATTTTCTTTGTTAAATGAGCATTGATCCATAATTCAATTACGAAAAAAAGTTTTGCCCAAGCATTTAAGGGACCCATTAATTTCCCGTTAGAGCAAATCGGGAGGTCTTTTCTCATCAAACGTTGCATTAATGCAAGCTCAGAGGGATTAAGCTGAATAGGGCTTTCTGAGATCGAACCTATCGCGAAACCTGAATCTGGGATAAAACTGCAAGACCATTGCCAGTTGCCAATGGGTGGTTCTAAAGCAGACTCACTCAAGCAGCATTTCTGTATCGGAAGTCCATACCCTCCCAAGGCAAGTATGTGCATAGATGATTGTACTGTCTCGGCAATAATTTGAGTCGTAAGATCTTGCATTAGTTCATCAGTCTTTTCCAATCTGTCTAGATGCATAAGAACAGTTGGCAACATACCTTTTATTGGGTCATTTTCGGGGACCAATAAAAGACATAATTCGGTTAAAGCTTGAGCAGAAGATAGTATTTCTAAGCTTCTAGAAACATTACCATAATTATGAATTAATCTGATTTGGCGTACTTTTTTTAATTTGTTTTTTCCTACTACTTCAATGTCAAGAAGGGTTAAAGGATTTGCTCCAGCTAGACTACTTTTTGAGCGCCTCGCTCCAGGGACTGCTAAGCGGGAAATACCTTTCATATCGCTAAGTACAGTTATTAATCTATCACTTTCTCCTAGAGGAATACTCTTTAAAGCTAAGCCGATTAGCGATTGATCCGAGCTCACGATTTATCCTTATTTACAGAGCTCATTATTTCAGGTCCAAAACTTGTACCGATTTTTGAAGCACCAGAATGGATTAGAGAGCATACAAGTTCTAAGGATCTTATACCTCCAACTGCTTTTATTTCACATTTCCCAGAAGCAATTTTTGAAAGTATTTTAATATCTTTGATGTTTATTTTAGTTCCAAGCCCATTACTGTTTTGAATTCCTATAGCACCTGCCTCTAGAGAAAGATTAATAGCTGTTTTAGTTTCTTCAAGACTTAGCCTATGAGTATTTAATATAACTCTAGTAGGTAAGCCTACGCTACATATTTCTGAGATTTCTTCTCCAAAGTCATTGAAATCCCTAGCTTTAAGTGAGAAGAGATTTGGGACAATATCTAATTCTTTTGCTCCGTATTCGGCTGCTATTTCTGCTTCAGACTTCTTATGATTACATGGGGAAGCGCCAAATGGAAATGAAATTAATCCAATGATTTTTATTTTGGTATTTTTATCAAGGAACTCACTAACTTTCCTTATAAAAGAAACATGGGTGGCAATACATTCAAATTTGTAATACATACTGGCTTGACATATCTCCTTCATTTTTTCGCTAGTGATATGAGGGTCTAAAATTGCTTGGTGGATTTTTTTAGAAATTTCTAATTCAGAGTCAAATTCTTCCATAGTTATATTTTATTAGCTTCTCTCTTGAATTACTCCATAGCCACCATGATTGCGTCGATAAATTACTTTTAGTTCTTTTGAATCTTTTTCTCGAAAAAGGTAAAAGTGATGTCCAATGAATTCAAGCTGTTGTCTGGCTTGCTCGATACTCATAGGTGGCATTGAAAAATACTTTCTTCTTATTCCAGGGTTAGGTAATTTTGGTTTCTTGTCGCCAATCAACGATTCCTCTACGGGGTTTTCATTTAGGACCTCTTCCATGCTTGGAGTTTGGGATGCTTTGTGTCCATGGCTATGATGATGATCTGTATTTCTGTCTTTAAATCGTCTGAGCTGTCTCGATAACTTGTTTGCAACAAGATCAATGCTTGCATAAAGGTTTTCACTCTTTTCTTGTGCTCGAATTACAATGCCATTTGCAAACACTGTTACCTCAGCAATCTGTTTTGGAGCACTTGGATTACGTGCTACAGATAAATGTATATCTGCTTCACGAACCATCTCTTCAAAGTGGTGAATTGCCTTTGCCATCTTCAAGCGAGTGTAATTCTCCAAAGCAGGTGTTAGTTCAATATTCCTTCCATGAATGACCAATTTCATCCGATGCCTCCATCAACGGGTGATATCAAAAACTTAGTTAAAACATCTCGATCGGGGAACACATTTGCGACTTTTATTTTTGAGCCCAAAGATTTAGTACCTTTTGAAACAGCATGGGAATGGCAGAGAACTTGGCAGCAAGGCTTATTGGGTACAGTTGAAGCCCCTCAAGCTATTTGGATATTGCAGCATACTGAGTGCTACACCCTTGGAAGGAATGGGGATAGCTCAAATTTATTTTTTCAGCCCGAGCAGTCCCCCTCTCCGCTGCATAGAATTGATCGAGGGGGGGAAGTTACCTGCCATTTGCCGGGCCAACTTATTGCTTATCTTGTTCTTGACTTGCACCGTTATAAAACAGATCTTGATTGGTATTTGAGAGAGCTAGAGAGCACCATTTTGGATGTACTTCTTCAGCTTGGGCTAAAGGGAAATATCACGAAGGGTATTACAGGTGTTTGGCTTTCTGGGAAGAAAGTGGCATCTATCGGAATAAGTGGAAAACGTTGGATAACTCAACATGGATTAGCTCTTAATGTTAATTGCGATTTGCAAGGATTTTCAAAGATAATTCCATGTGGTTTAAGAAATTGCTCTGTTGGCAGGCTGGATTCTTTTTTGCCTGGGTTAACTATTGCTGAAGTTCAACCTTTGTTGAGGGATAGTTTGTCTAGAAGATTCGATTTAGATAGAATTAATTGAATAAAATTTCCTCTAAAAATCATAATTACATTTCTATCAAAACTATTGCTGAAGTAAACATTGGATTTATTTTATATACAATAAAATAGTTTTTAATTAAAATGAATCAAATAAACGCATACTCTGCTTGGGAACCAAATAAAAAAGAGCTTAAAGCTCTTCAAAGTCGCTCATATATAGAGGATCTTGATAGTGTAGATCAAATATGGCCTTGGTTAGCTGAAAACCATGGAGAAATAAAAGCTATACAGGCACCTCATGCAGAAAAGCCTGAGGAATATAACTATTTTCAAATAGAGGAAAATATCTCGGTTCTCGCTTCGGCATTGTTTACTCTTGGGATTAGAGAAGGAGATGTGATAGCAGTCTTCGCCGAAAATAGTCCTCGTTGGTTGTTGATAGATCAAGGATTGATGAGGATTGGTGCGGCCAATGCTGTAAGAGGAATCGCTGCACCACCTGATGAGCTCCGTTATATACTTAACGATTCAAATTCAGTAGCACTTGTTGTTCAGAATAAAGATCTGCTAAGAAAATTAAATTTGAATGAGGCAGAGAAGAAACAATTAAAATTTATAATTCAATTAGAAGGATTACCATTGGATAATGATATTCTTTCATGGGAGAAATTGATAACTACTGAAATCATTTATGATAAACTAAATATATCTCATAGAGATCAAAAGAAGAATTATAGTAATAAAATTGCTACTATTCTATATACATCGGGTACCACGGGTAGACCTAAAGGAGTGCCTTTAACACATTCAAATTTATTGCATCAAATCAGGTCATTAGCCTGTATTGCTCACCCATCGCCAGGGGCGGCTGTTTTGAGTGTTTTACCGATTTGGCATTCATATGAAAGGAGCGCAGAGTACTTCTTCTTCTCCTGCGCTTGTACACAGACATATACGACAATAAAAGATTTGAAAAATGATATCAAGCAAGTCAAACCATATATTATGGCGACTGTACCAAGACTTTGGGAAGCTATAAAAAATGGGTTCAATGATGCATTGAAAGATATGCCTCCTTTAAAGAAAAAAATGATAAAAATTGCTATGAATAATAGTATAAATTATAAAATCTCATCAAGAAAAGTGAGGAACCTCTCTGTTGAATTTCCTAGTAAAATCTCTCGATTTAAAGCATTATTAATTTTAGCGCTAAGGTTTCCTGCTCATTCTTTATCCTCTGTTTTTATCTATCCAAGGATTGTTCAGCAACTTACAGGAGGTGAACTTAGATTTCCTATAAATGGAGGTGGCGCCTTGGCTCCACATGTTGATCTGTTCTTCGAGTCTCTTGGAGTAGAGCTTTTGGTTGGTTATGGATTAACTGAAACAAGTCCAGTCATTAGTTGTAGAAGACCTTGGGAAAACATACGAGGCAGCGCTGGACCTCCTTTGCCTGGGACGAAAATCAAGATTGTCGACCCTCAGACTCATCAACCCAAAAGGTTTCTTGAGAAGGGGTTGGTTATGGTTAAGGGCCCACAGGTTATGAGTGGATACCTGAGGAACCCAGATGCCACTGCAAAGGTTTTTGATGATGAGGGATGGTTTAACACAGGCGATATAGGCTATTTGCTCCCTTTGGGTGGGCTGGTGCTTACAGGTAGACAGAAAGACACAATAGTTTTAAGTAGTGGAGAAAATATAGAACCAGGCCCTCTTGAGGATTTTGTTGTTGCAAGTCCATTGTTTGATCAAGTCATGATAGTAGGACAAGATGAGAAGCAGTTAGGCCTTCTTGTGGTACCTAATCGAGATGAAATTTTTCAATGGGCAATTGAACAGGGCATTGAATTAGATGAGGACTTTGGTAAATCTCCAGGCAACCCAACTTTAAGGAGATTATTAAGAGCAGAGATTAATCGCATGCTTTCGAAGAGACCTGGCTCTAGAAGTGAGGAGAGGGTTTGTGAAGTAGGTTTGGTATCAGAATTCACGATTGATAATGGTTTGCTGACACAAACACTTAAGCAAAGGAGGGATAAGGTTTTGGAGAGAGATCGCGATGTTGTTTCCTCCTTTTATGGAAAAGTATCTGAATGAATTTGTCGATTTAGTTGACCTTATGAGCTAAGACTGAGAACCTTGGCTGATATTCTTTTTTTCTCATGTCTGACGGAACAGTATTGTCAATTAAGCGATCTGTAACAGTAAAAGCTGTTGTAACCCCCTCTTGGAAAGAGGAGGCCGAACGAGAGCTTAGTAATGCCATCTCGACTACAGATCAGCAATTGGCCCAACTAGAGCAAGAAGGCCAGCAAATTGTTAAAGATGTGCGGAGTCAAAGCGCTAATCCTTTAGATCCACGAGTCCAAGATCAAGTGGCTCAAGTGCAGCAGCAAGTTGCTGCAAAGAGATCAGAGATGGAAGAGCAAAAGCGCAATCTAATTCAACAGCAATCTCAAGTAAGAGAACTTGAAATGGAACAAATAGTTGAACAGGGACAGATTGAAAGTTTTTGTGATTTAAAAGTGGGGGATAATCTCATAAGTAAGATGCAGGTCTCTATAGTTGTTCGAGATGGTATAGTCCAAGAAATTGAACAGACCTAATTCAGAATATCTTTATTTCTGAATCAAATAAGGCACTTAACATTCCTAAAAGAAGAATATTTATCTTGAAAAATATTCTTCTTTTAGGGTTTAACTTTTGAAGTTTTCTTTTCCATCTGTTGGGTATTAAATACTATTGATTTTTCATCTGAAGTATTTGTTTTTATTCACTTAAAAATATTCTCTTGAGAACTTAATGATTCTACTTGACAGATTCATGGGTCCTTTCTTCCTTGGGCTTAATTATCTTTTGCCAACTGAAAAGAGTAAAGAAGAAAAAACTTTTTAGAATTAATTGGTAGTTTGGGAATAGAGAACTAATATTGGTGTTATATCGACCATCAAGAAATCCAAGTAATTTGGGTTTCTATTGATCGGATGATTTTCACTTTAAAACCTTTGACTCGAAAGCGATATGGCTACTCATGACATTTTCATGCCAGCCCTGAGTTCTACCATGACTGAGGGGAAGATAGTTGAATGGCTCAAGAAGCCTGGAGAACCAGTCTCAAGGGGGGAGTCAGTATTAGTTGTTGAGTCTGATAAAGCTGATATGGATGTTGAATCTTTTCAAGATGGATTTTTAGCCGCTGTTTTAATGCCAGATGGGAGTACTGCTCCAGTGGGTGAGACTATTGGATTAATTGTTGAGACGGAGGCTGAAATTGCTGGGGTTCAAGGAGGATTACCTAGTAAGCCAAAAGACTCTTCTCCTAAGGTGGAATCGACCTCTGATGAGATTAAGAAGCCTGTGGTACAAAAAGACTCTCTTGCAGAGAATGTCTCAAAAGAATCAAATCTTTCAAAGATTAATAGTGAAAAGGTAAGTTCCTCATTCGCCTCAAAAACTACCTATCAAGACTCGGGTAGGGTTGTTGCCTCACCAAGAGCAAAAAAAGTAGCTGCACAACTCGGAGTGAACTTGTCAACAGTTCGTGGAACTGGACCTCATGGTCGAATTCAGGCCGAAGATGTAAAAAAAGCAGGGGGACAACCCGTCTCAATCCCTTGGATTGCAGAAAGCAATGCTCCTGTGTCTTCTTTCTCCAGCCTTGCTAAGCCAAGTACTCAAAAAGATATAGTAAGCTCAAAAGAATCAGTCTCAAAAAACTTAATAGGAGGTAAAAGTTTTGGGAAGCCTGGTGAAACTGTCTCTTTTAATACTTTGCAAAATGCGGTCAATCGTAATATGGAAGAAAGTTTATCTACGCCTTGTTTTCGAGTTGGATATACTATAGGGACTGATTTATTGGATGATTTCTATAAGAAAATTAAACCTGATGGAGTTACTATGACAGCATTATTGGTTAAATTAGTAGGCATTACCCTTGCAAAACATCCTCAAGTGAATGTTGCCTACTCTGCAGGAGGTATGAAATACCCAGGCCAAGTGAATGTTGCTGTTGCTGTTGCAATGGAGGATGGAGGATTGATAACTCCTGTTCTTGAGAATGCTGACAAAATGGATCTTTATGAGTTGTCAAATAGATGGGCTGATTTAGTTAAAAGATCAAGGAGCAAGCAACTTCAGCCTAATGAATATAGTGACGGCACCTTTACACTTTCCAATTTAGGCATGTTTGGTGTTGATAGGTTTGATGCAATCCTACCCCCAGGGACTGGAGGAATTCTTGCTATTGCAG
>CETG01007102.1_pt1 | contig 17630 bp, 19 predicted proteins | sample 361471 | NCBI WGS metagenome assembly CETG01 (sample SAMEA2622696, study PRJEB7988) | marine metagenome | isolation source: saline water (ENVO:00002010), including | reverse complement strand
TTTAGATGGTCGTAATGTTACTGGTGTTATGGTTGGTCGTTCCGATCTAGTAACAGGTAATGAGGCCGGCTATGCAAGAGATCTCACCGGAGATCAATATTTAGGAGCTGATCCTCTACCTTCTGGGAGAGCCGCTCAGAAAGTTAATTCTTTAAAGACAGTCAGAGGTTCAAGTGTTACAGGAACAGACGTTGCTAGATCTAACTGGGTCACAGGGAATGAAGCTGGGAGCTGCAAACGAGTAACGGGTGATGAATATGTAGGAGCAGAGCAATATCAATCTTTTTGTGGAAATAAGCCTGTGCCAGAAGCGGCAAAGGTTGGATTGAGTATCACAAATAAATCTCAATCTGTTAGTGGAACAATGACTGGTCGTTCAGAGTTGGTTACTGGAGACGAACCAGGAAGCAGTAAAGCTGTAACTGGAACTCCTTATGCCGGATTAGAACAATCTTCGCAGTTTGGAAATACTAGTAATACTAAAGAAATTCAACAAAGGACTCCTAAAAGACTTGGTACTCCCGGATCAAATTTAACCGGACTACAACCAGGGATAGGTGGAGTAATGACAGGAGCAGAGAAGGGTGCTTGTGAAACTTTGACTGGGACTCCTTATGTAGGGAGAGATCAATTAGGTCAAGCTTGTGGAACTTCTTCTGTAGCTGTTGATCACAATGACTCTAATAATTTGCCATGGACCGAGTTCAGTGTTCAGTCTCCAGCGAGGTCTGCCCAGAAAGATAGAGAAAAAGCTTCTTCAGTAACAGGAAATCGTTATGAAGATAGCTCTAGGATTACAGGGCCATTTGACATGGCTGCTAACAAAATTACTGGAACCGAACAATTTCGTTTTGACAATAAGGAATTTCAACAAAAACAGCAAGATAAACAAGCTGTTATAGAGGTGAATACATCTGAGCAGGAAAAGGAATCTAGGCCGGTTTCACGTGTTACTGGAGAGGGACAATCAGCCGGTTTGAATATTACTGGTGATGATTGGGATCGTGGTGATCGAGTTACTGGAACTGAAGGTGTCTCAGCTCGTAAAAGGAATCCATCGAGACCAGGGGGAAGAAGCGCAATGCCAAGTTTTGAATCAAAACGAAACCTAGAAACACCTGAACCTGATTTTCTGATAACAGGTTCTAGTGGAAATACAAGAGAAGGGCAAATGGTTACCTTCTCAGGTGGAGCAAGAGGTTAATTGATTGATGGCCTATCGTCCTTTGGCCAAAAATACTCAACGTTTTCTAGGCCCAACTGCGCCTAGGAAACGATTTGTATTATCTCAAGAGCCTTCATTTGATTCTTTTAATGATTTTGGTAGTCATTCTGAGTGCCACGTATTAACTAATATTGAACAGAATAAAAGGCTTCAGGAGTATGAGCAAAAAGTAAAAGGTCGTTTTGACTTGATAGTTCCCGTACTTAAGAAAATTGCCTCTATTCAGAACGAGAGTGATTTTGTAAGCAAAGCACAAAGAATCTCTTCTTCGGAGTTAGCTTTTGATCTCCCTGATTATTTACTAAATAAAGCTTGGGTAAGGCCTTTGGATATGAGAGCTTTATTTGCATGGTGTGTTTTTCAGACACATCAGCAAACAAGCTTTGAATTTTTTGATAGTGATCCTTTAAATGGATCAAGCCAAAGTCAAGATGCTAAAACATTCCAGACTTTTATCGAAGACTGTGGTTTTCATCTTTTAGACGTAACCCCTTGTTCTGACGGACGATTAGCTCATTCTATTGCTTATGCAATGAGAATTCCTTTTAGCGCTGTGCGAAGAAGGTCCCATGCAGGCGCGCTTTTTGATATTGAGGGTACTGTTAATAGATGGTTAAAAACTGAACATAGACGTTATAGAGAGAGCGTGCCTAATTCAGCGCATGATCCGACGCGCTATCTAAAAGTTGTTACCTACCATTTTAGTTCTCTTGATCCTAAGCATCAGGGATGTGCTGCTCATGGTAGTGATGATGAAGCCGCAGCCAAAGCAGGACTTCAACGCCTCCTTGACTTTCGTCAGGCTGTTGAAAATAGCTTTTGTTGTGGAGCTTCTGTAGATTTATTGCTTGTAGGACTTGATACTGATACAGATGTAATACGTGTTCATGTGCCTTCTTTAGATAACCAGATAGATTTGAATCACTGGGTTTCTGCAGAAGATATTTACAAAGTTACCCGTCAATTATCTCTTGATAAGGCGATGGAGATTATTCTAGATAAAATTAAATTGGCATGCCCTTCTGAGGTGGAAAAGGGTATGGCTGAATTCATTTCGAGATTGTTAGTTAATAATATTTCTCAAATAGATTATGTCCGACAATTTCATGGCGGTCCCTATCCAGATGCTGGACATGCCGAACGTTTTATTGGCGTAGGTATAGGTTTTAAGGAAGTACATTTAAGGAATTTAACTTATTTCGCTCATCTTGATACAGTAGAAGAAGGTGCCCCAGACTTGGATGTAGGGATTAAAATTTTTAAAGGATTGAACGTATCTCGTGACCTACCTATACCAATAGTAATTAGATTTGACTACTCAGGAAAGGTTCCAGGTGCTAGAGAAAGAGCTATAGCTGATTGTTTTCGTGTAAACAATGCGATTTCATCTAGATATCGAGAATTAATAGATGATGGACTATTGCATACTTTGATGACTATTAGAGATAGAGATCAGAAAGCCCCTGCTGAAGTTGTAGGGTCTTCTCTTGATCCTGCTATTAAGGAGGCTCATTAACATGCTTATTTGTAAGGTTTTAAAACCACTAGTTTCAACAAACCGTATTCCTGGATTTGAACATAAACATCTACAGGTGGTATTAGATGGCAGTTCCAAAAAAGTAGCAGTTGATGCTGTTGGCTGTAAGCCAGACGATTGGGTTATCTGTGTAGGAAGTTCCGCTGCTAGAGAAGCTGCAGGAAGCAAATCATATCCAAGTGATTTGACAATTGTAGGAATTATCGACCATTGGGACCCTGAGGTTCCTAACCCTAGCTTGGGGAGATCAAGCTGATGGAAATAATGCAAGTTATGGGACGTATGGTTTGTACTCAAAGAGTAGAGGGCTTAGGACATATGAATCTACGTATTCTTCGAAATAACAAAGGAAAGCAGTTGGTTGCAGTTGACCCGGTTGGGGCAAGAGAAGGGAATTGGGTCTTTACGGCAAGTGGCTCTGCTGCAAGATTTGCTTGCCCTAATCCTTTAACTCAAACGGATTTGACTATAGGAGGAATTATTGATTACTGGACTCCTGATGGTTAGATAAGGCAACTGAAAATAAATCTCTTATTGTTCTTTACTAGTTAAAAAATGCCTACACCAACTAATCGCGACCCATTAAAAAGTTCTAAAGGTTCTAACTCTTCTGATTTAAGTTCATCTAACCCATCCGATCAGATTATTGATATAACTTCAGAGCCCGCTAATGAAAAGAGAACGTCTAGGAAGTCAACGACTGGATCAAGTAAAAGGAATATTATATCTAAATCTTCAAATGCATCTTCAAGAGAAAACACATCAGTTAAGGCTAATGACTCTCAAAACAATACTGATCAATCTAAGAGACCCACAAAGTTAGTTTCCAAAAGGTCCTCATCTAAACTTTCTGAAGATTATGTTCAAGGAATTGCTCTTGGGATGATAGAAACAAGAGGTTTAGTCCCCGCTATTGAGGCTGCTGATGCAATGACTAAAGCAGCAGAAGTTAATTTGGTTGCAAGAGAATACGTAGGTGGTGGTTACGTTACTGTTATGGTTAGAGGGGAAACAGGTGCGGTTAATGCTTCAGTTAGAGCAGGCGCAGATGCTTGCGAAAGAGTTGGAGATGGATTGGTTGCAGCACATATAATTGCAAGACCTCATATAGAAGTCGAACCTGTTTTGCAATCAAGTGGTGCTACGAGGCGTAGTTAATTATTTAGATTGTTTAAAGTTGATAAAATTAGAATAAACTTCTGCTATGAATAAATGGAAGATTAAAGTCAGACCAGTTTGCCTTGAGAAAAGGTTTGAGTTTGAAAATTATGAGGCTACTAGGGATTTCCTAGATAAACTTGGTGAATATAGTGAGAAAATACAAAGATTTCCAGATATTAGTTTTGGAAAAACATACGTGAACCTTACTTTGCGGCCTGACGAAGAAGAAAGCCAGATATCAGAAGCAGACCATGCTTTTTCTAGACAAATAGATCATCTTTATAACTAAATCTATTCCTTTGGTTGTTCTAGATCTCTTTTGATTAAGGCCATTAAATAAGAAGGAGCCTTATATCTTCCAGGGAGACAACGGTTAAGAGTTTCTAAGTGTCCCCAGCAAACTGTTCTTTCTATTTCTTTAGGAGAGCGACCTTGCTGAAGTAAGCGTCTTAAAGCCTTGCAATAGAGAGGGTATCCAGCCTCGAGTTCGCCAATAGTTAACTTGGCTACGGTCATAGTCGATCGCAAAGCAAGACTTAATCTAGACAATAATGTGACCACTTTGCAAAGTGGAAAGAAAGATTTCTCAATTGATTGCTTTTAAATAGCTCAACCAATCCATGCAACACAGTCAATTTCGACCTGCACTCCTTTGGGCAGAGCTGAAACTTCAACACATGCTCTCGCAGGGCTTATCCCTTCTTCGAAAACTTCTGCATATACCTTGTTTACTTGGTTGAAGTTTTTTAAATTAGTTAGATATATAGTTGTTCTCACGACATTAGAAGCTTGTGCACCGGCTTTATTAAGTACAGCTAATAGGTTTTTTAGTACCTGTCGAGTTTCTTCCTCTATATTTCCTTCCCCTACGATTTCTCCATTAAATGGATCTAAAGGTATTTGTCCTGAGCAATATACCCACTTATCAGCAATAATTGCTTGGTTATAAGGGCCTACAGGGGAAGGAGCAGATTCTGTGGTGACTGCTTTAAAAGTTGATCCAGACATAATAAAAAGGAATTAGTAATTTTAGATGTAAGTCTAAAAGCTAGCTTTTAACTTTTAATTAGACCAACTATCTTTATGTTCACGTAAGTATGAGAATTCATTAATGCTCTTAGCTTGAATAAATAGATTTGTTTTTCTTTCTTCACTTAAGCTTGATGGAAGCGTTAATAGCCCTTCTTGTCTTTGTTTTACAACTTTTTCTAATCTATTTTTTATTTCAATATTTTCTGGAAAAAGAGAATTTGCCCAGCGTAGATTTGCTTCCGTGTATTCATGAGCGCAATAGACTTTAGTATCTAAAGGGAATGAATTTAATTTATTTAAAGACAAAAACATATCTTTAGGTGTACCTTCAAATAATCTCCCACAACCACCAGCAAACAAAGTATCACCACAAAAAAGTACTGGTTTATTAGTAGTTAAGTTGTAGCTTTCATTATTAATAAAGAAAGCTATATGAGTCTTTGTATGTCCTGGAACTTCTAAAACTTGTACAGTTAAGTTCATAAGGTTAATTAAATCTCCTTCTTTTACCGAGATGGTTTGGAATGGTATGCGGCTTAAATCAGCTGCAGAAGCAATTACTTCGGCATTAGGCCATTCCTTTAATAGGTTTTTTGTACCACCAATATGGTCTTCATGATGATGAGTTTGCAAGATTGCAAGAAGATTGAGATCCTTAGATTTAAGCCAATTTTCTATAGGCTCTGTAATTGATGGATCGACAATTACAGCATTGTTTCCTGAAACCATTGCCCAGACAATATTGTCTTGCAATACAGGGAGAGGGTAAATGATCAAGTTGTTTTTTTCTTCTTGGAACATACTTTCCTAGGGGAGGGGAATAGTTAAAGTCCAATATGAGAAATTAACCCATGATTACTTTCGCACTTGCCAAGGGCGCCTTGCTTAAAGATTCAGTTTCTATCTTGGCTGATGCTGGATTGGATTTCTCGTCAATTTTAGACCCAACGAACCGACAGTTGATGGTCTCTTCAAGTTGTGGGAAAGCAAAGGCTTTACTTGTTAGGAATGGAGATGTTCCAGTTTATGTTGCATATGGCCAAGCCCAATTAGGAATAGTTGGATATGACGTTCTAAATGAATTACAAATGCCGGTAGCAAATTTATTAGATCTAGGGTTTGGATCTTGTCGCATGTCTTTAGCGGTACAATCAAGTTCTCGATATAAAAGGGCTTCTGAATTGCCTCCTCATTGCCGAGTAGCAAGTAAATTCACAAATTGTGCGAGGTCCTTTTTTGAGGAAATTGATTTACCCGTAGAATTAGTACATTTAACAGGTTCGGTTGAATTAGGTCCTTTAACAGGGATGGCAGAAGCAATTGTTGATTTAGTAGCAACTGGTCGAACACTTAAAGAAAATGGTTTGATAGAAATTGAGGAGTTATTTCATTCAACTGCACGTTTAATAGGAAACCCTTTATCTCTAAGACTTGACAACGGAATCCTTCAAGAAGTTATTGATTCAATTGAATCTAAAAAGATCTAATAAAGTTACTAATGATTTTAAAAGATATACAAAAGCTTAGTCGACTTAGTTCTTACTTAGCGAAGGAAAAAAAACGCCTATTAATTATTGTTCTTATATTGGTTCCTGTCGCTGTATCTGGAGCTATACAACCTTTGTTAGTAGGCCAGGCAATAAGTGTATTGAAAGGAGAAGAAACTATAGTCTTTCTTCAAGCATTTTCGCCTGAATCTTCCATAAGGGTATTAGTTTTAGTTTTACTTTTCTCGGTTTTAGTTCGCTTATCTTTTCAAGGTTTACAAAGCTACAGCATTCAGGCGGTAGGGCAAAGGCTGACTGCTCGAATTCGTAGGGATTTGTTTTCTCATGCAATGTCATTATCCCTAAGGTTTCATGACACTATGCCCGTAGGTAAATTGTTAACCAGATTAACTAGTGATGTAGATGCCTTGTCTGAAGTCTTTGGGAGTGGTGCGGTTGGAGTGATTGCAGATTTAGTAAGCCTTTTTGTTATTTCGGTTACGATGATTTTAATTGAATGGCGTTTGGGACTCTTACTTTTATTAACTCAGATACCTGTAACCCTTGTAATCCTTTTGCTTCAAAAACGTTTTAGAAAAGCTAACTATCGAGTAAGAGAAGAGTTGTCACAATTAAATGCAGACTTTCAAGAGAATTTGCAAGGTATTGAAGTTGTGCAGATGTTTAGAAGAGAAGAGATTAATGGCAAAAAGTTTTATAAAACAGGCATGGATTATCGCAAGGCAGTTAATGGGACTATTTTTTATGACAGCAGTATATCTGCATTTATTGAATGGACTTCTCTCGCTGTTGTTGCTTTGGTAATTGCTCTTGGAGGAATGATGGTAACAGTGGGGACTTTAGGTTTAGGAACTCTTACTACATTTATTCTTTATTCACAGAGACTTTTTGAACCATTACGCCAACTTGCAGAACGTTTTACGCAGATTCAAGGAGGGCTAACCGCCGTCGAAAGAATTACAGAGTTTTTGGATGAAAGAGTTGAAATATTTGATCAACCTAAGAATAAACTAAAAACATTAAATACTAATTTTCAAGATAAAAATTTGGGTGAAGTTGTATTTGATAAGGTCTCTTTTTCCTATCGATCAGATGAGCCAATTATCAAAAATTTAAGTTTTGTCGCTTCTCCTGGAGAGACAGTTGCATTTGTTGGCCCTACCGGATCTGGTAAATCAACTTTAATTAGATTACTTTGTAGATTATATGAACCTCAGCAAGGAACCATTCTCGTTGATGGGATTGATATTAAAGAAATTCCTCTTAGTTCTCTTCGCAATCAATTAGGAGTTGTACTTCAAGATACTTTTCTTTTTAGTGGAAATCTAGCAGATAATCTTCGTCTTGATTCATCTATCAATGATGAGCGATTAGCCCAAGTATGCAGAGAATTGGGTCTTGATAGTTTCCTGACAAGGCTACCAAATGGGCTGGATACTTTATTAAGAGAAGGTGGTGGAAATCTTTCTTCTGGTGAAAGGCAGTTGCTTTCTGTCGCGCGAGTGGCGATTCGAAACCCAAAGGTTTTAGTTATGGATGAAGCAACAGCTTTTATGGATCCTTCTACAGAAGCTACTTTGCAAAGGGATTTAGATCGTTTGCTAGAGAAAAGAACAGCATTAGTAATTGCTCATAGGCTTGCTACGGTAGAATCTGCGGATAAAATATTAGTCTTAAGAAAAGGTGAGATAATTGAGCAAGGAACACATAAACAGCTTTGTTCTCAGGGAGGGCTTTATGCTCAATTGGCAGAGCTACAAGAAAAAGGATTGACAAAATTATGATTAAAATTTTTGAAAAATAGCTAGATGTTTGATAAAGGGCTATTAAGAAATTTAGGGATTAAAGGAGGAGATAATCCATCACTCCTTAATAGTGAACTTATAGAAAAAATTTATGGACAAGGGGCATTTGAATGTCCTTCTATAGATCAAGAACATAAATTTGTTTTTAGTCAATCAAGACCTTTTGATTTGATTGAACTTGAGCAATTATTACAGTCTGTCGGTTGGAGCAGAAGACCTTTGAGAAGGGTTAAAAGGGCTTTGGATAATAGTTTGTTGAAGGTTGGTCTTTGGCGACATGATTCCAAATTTCCTAGATTAATTGGATTTGCGAGATGTACGGGAGATGGTGTATTAGAAGCGACTGTCTGGGATGTTGCTATTCATCCTATTTATCAAGGTTCAGGGCTTGGGCAAAAACTTATGAAATACGTAGTTAAATCGATTCAGGAAATGGGAATAAAAAGAATTACTTTATTTGCTGATCCAGGTGTCATTTCCTTTTACAAAAGTCAAGGATGGCTATTAGAACCTAAAGGAAAAAAATGTGCTTTTTGGTATGCGAATTAAAGGTTTAAAGAATAAAACTAAATAAAATCATAATTTCATTGTTGATGATAATACTCTTTTGCCAATAATTTTGAATCCTCACCTTTTAACCATCTTGATCGGTAAGCTGCATTCTTAAAAGCTTTCTTAAAGATATTTGTATTTGACCAACTTCTACTGCTGATATATATAGGTAACCCTATTCTTTTTAGTCTTGATACTTTTGAAAGCCTTATTACTAAATCTAGATCTTCCATTAAATGCAGATTTGAGTATCCTCCTATAGCAATGTACAGATTTCGTTTAATTAACAACCCTTGATCGCCATATGGTCTTTGTAGGAAAAAACTTCTTAAAGCTACTGCAAATTCTAAAAGACGCATTTCTATCATTCGACTATCAACTTTGAAGTCAAAAAACCATGCATTGTTTTCGGAGTTTGGATTGTCAATGATTTCTTCTAATTTGTAAGGCCAAATGCTAGGCAGCCTGCAATCTGCATGAAGAAATAGGAGCCATTCTCCAGTTGCTTGTATAGCACCCTGCTTAAGTTGTTCTCCTCTATTTGCTTCAGGAATATTTATTATGTTGGCTCCATTGAGTTCCGCAATTAATGTAGTCAAATCATTGCTCCCTGCATCAATGATTTGGAGATCAATTTTATATGGCCATAGATTTACATCAGCTATTAAAAGAGGGAGTCGTTTTGCCTCATTAAGAGTTGGGCATATAATACTTAATTTTTTATTGTTGTTTATTTTAACCACGGATCGATGTCTTCTATTTTGTCTAAATCATTTTGGCATCTAAGAAAATAAATACTACTTTGCGCTTGGTGAGCTTTTTTTATAGTCGCTTCCAAGACTTTTCTGCTGCCCCATGGAATCCCCGTAAAGGGCCAGTTGATCAAAGGATTAACTAATTCTTTTGGGAGACCAACGAGCCAGTAACCGCCGTCTTCAGAAGGACCCAATATAAGCTTCTTGTTTTTTAAAGCTTTAATTGCTTCTATAAGGTCTAGCTGTGAAAGAGTCGGGAGATCAGTTCCAATAATTATTGTTGGGTTAGATTGATAATCAGCTTGAACGCGCAATATTTCCTTTTTCATTCGAGAGCCTAAGTTTCCTTGTCCTTGAGGATGTGCGTAATTAACTCCTTCAATAAGTCCCCATCTCTTTGTTGCTTTTGGACCCAATCCTGAAACAGCCAATCGAACATGAGCTAATCCTTTCTCTTCTATTGATTTGGCAACCGCAATGGTATGACTAGTTAACTTTTTTTGAACATTTGCGGCACGTTCGATACCAATTTGTTTTGCAAGCCTTTTTTTACATCGGTTAGCGGCATGCCATCGAGCCATTAAAACTATCGTTGCTAAGGAATGCATTTGATCTTTTGCTTTGAATAGAAGATTTTTCTAAAGGTTTAGTAACTCTTCGTTGCATCGTTTTTTAGTTGATTTTGACTTTTTAAGCCCTAAAAAAACCTTGTTTTCGGTTACATGTCAATGCTAGACAAGCTTTTAAGGAAAAGGTTGAATGAATGGAATAAAATCTGATCTTCTAATTAAATAATGATCTTTTTCTAAAAAAAGCTAGATTCATGTTCTTAGGAGGTAAATGCCGGTGTTAACGGGTGATGAGGTTTGGAAAAAGGTACAGGCTTCTCTTCAGCAAAAGTTAAGTAAACCTTCATATGAGACTTGGATTAGGCCTGCTAAATTATTAAATTTTGAAAATGAGGAGCTTGTTTTGTTGGCTCCTAACCCATTTTCTAGTAACTATTTAAAAAAAAATTACCTGCTTACGATTGAGGAGCTCGCAGGTGAAATTTATGGCAAGCCAATAATCGTTAAATTTAGAGTTTCAGAAGAAAATCAAGATTTAATTAAATCATCAGATAAGAATTCACAAACTCTTCTTTCTTCTTCTCCATCAAATGGATTAGAGAAAACTCAAAAGATAAAAACTAAAAACATAAGGAAGAAGCTCCCAGGACTTAATCAAAGGTATGTATTTAATAGATTCGTTGTTGGTCCAAATAGTCGTATGGCTCATGCTGCAGCGATGGCCGTAGCAGAATCACCAGGTAGAGAATTTAACCCTCTTTATATTTGTGGCGGTGTTGGATTAGGTAAAACCCATTTAATGCAAGCTATTGGACATTATCGACTGGAAATTGATCCAGATTCTAAGGTTACTTATGTTTCTACAGAAACTTTTACTAATGACTTGATACTTGCTATCCGTAAAGGAGAAATGGAGGCCTTTAGAAATAGATATAGAGCTGCTGATTTGATTCTTGTTGATGATATTCAGTTTATTGAAGGCAAGGAATTCACTCAAGAAGAGTTCTTTCATACATTTAATGCTTTACATGAAGTTGGTAGACAGATTGTGCTTACTAGCGATAGGCCTCCAAATCAAATATCACGTCTTCAAGAGCGTTTAGTCTCTAGATTCTCAATGGGATTAATTGCAGATATACAAGCACCAGATTTGGAAACTAGGATGGCAATTTTGCAAAAGAAAGCAGAGCAAGAAAGGATGAGATTACCCAGAGATCTTGTCCAATTTATAGCTGGTCGATTTACTTCCAACATAAGAGAATTAGAAGGAGCTTTTACCAGAGCTGTAGCTTTTTCATCTATTACTGGTCTACCTATGAATGTGGAATCAGTAGCTCCAATGCTTGATCCGAGTGGTCAAGGTGTTGAGGTGACTCCTAATCAAGTAATTGAAAAAGTTTCTGAAGTGTTTGAAGTTACTTCTGAGGAGATGAAAAGCGGCAGTCGGAGAAGACCTGTGAGTCAAGCAAGACAAATAGGAATGTATTTAATGCGACAGGGAACGAACCTTAGCTTGCCTCGTATAGGTGAGGTCTTTGGAGGGAAAGATCATACAACTGTTATGTATGCAATTGAGCAAGTAGAGAAGAAGCTTTCAAGTGATCCGCAGGTAGCAAGTCAGGTTCAACGAGTAAAGGATTTATTGCAGATTGATTCTAGGAAACACGGATAGTTTTTATTTTTTCCAGCCGGCCAAATGAGAAGCAGCTTGAGAGCTGGCCAGAGCTCTTGCAACAGTTAGGGCAGGAGCAAGATTTTTTGAGTTAAATGGTGGTAAAGATCTGCTTCTTAGCCAACTGCTCCAGCGGAATTCGTGATAGGGGATAAGTGGTTGAGGTGAAATTAAACCATCTTTTTTGAGTCTCCAGACAAGACTTCTGTAAGGATCATCTTGCATTTTAAGTAGATTTTCAGGGAGAGACGCTGGTAGTTGTGGGCCTATACCTCTACTATTAAATAGATATAACCAACCTTGTTGAGATAAAAAATTAAGGACATCCTCATTGTTAGACGAGTCTACTTTGGCTACTAAATAACCATATGCTTCTGTCTCATTGTCTAATTCAATTAGAGCTCTGAGGCGATGATGACGATCTAACATCCATAAATCATTTTTTTGATTGCTTACGATAGGTACTGGCTTCCTGTAAAGATAGTCTAATCTTTGGTTTTTATTTTCTTTGGAGAACTCTTCTTTCCTACTTAATACCTCTGAAAGCCCTATACATATTTGAGTTGGTCTGAGTTCTTTTACTTTTAACTTGAAATACTTTTCCTTGGATGAAGGTTTAGGGATTTGTCTATAATTTGGTAGATGAATTGGTGAGGACATAAAAGTAATTTTTTTATTTCTTTTCTTGGATTACGTATATGTTAATCATAAGCGTTTGATTTCTGAAAATGCTCAGGATTTTGATCAAATCGGTTTGTTGTTGATATAGGAGGGCCTTCTTTTGGACCGTCTAATTTAGCAGTCTTTTCTAGCGCCTGGCGAAGTTCTCTGGCTGCGAGTACAGGCATGTCTCTTGGGACAGATATTCGATCTCTTAGATACCTCAGACCTAAGGCACTACCTTGGATTGGTTGACAGCTCTGATTAAGCATCATTTGTGTAAGAGCAGCCCTTAGAGGTTGATCAAATATTTCGCCACTTAATGGATTGGCTTTGATAATCGACTCACGATGTTTTACAACTCTTGTCAAGGCGATTGTACTTGCTGTTTCTGCTGACGAATTAACAAATGAAGTCTCATATTCTTGAAGACCTTCACCTATATCTATAAGCATTGAAAGTTCTTTCTGCTTTGGATTTGGGTCGAGCCAACAACCTCCCATTTGGGGAGGTAAATCATGAGCATGAGTATGAAAATCTCCTTGAGTTCCTCTGTATTCTTCTAGCTTTTCTAGTGATTTAAACCATTCATTGATGGCAGGGTAGTCTTCTCTTAGACATAGACCTTTGTAGTAAGCCAAGGATGCATTCATTCTTTCAAGATATGGAATAAATATGACATCTCCACTCCCTGGGTAGGAGGTTGTTGAATTATTCCATTCTGGATCTAGCCAGGGTTCACTGCTCTTTAACATTTGCTCCTGCAACTCTTCGGCGATGTTCTGAAATTGTTTTTTTCTTCGACCCTCTTGACTCTCGTTTAGGGAAGGGTTGCAGAGCCAAATACACCATGAACGGAATAATTCTCGTTCTAACTTTCTTAAGCGAAGTACTTGATTATTTTGTAATGACTTTCCAAGAGGTCCATAGACACCTTCTAAATTTAATAAAATATCATCGCTTTCTGTGATTATTTTCCCGTCAAGTTCTATTGCTGGGAGCATTCCCGAGGGGACTTTTTCTAAATACCAACTTTCTTTGCGGCCGTAACAGCGCATGGTAACTTTTTTGATTGCATAAGGAATTTTTTTTAATTCCAACCAAAGCCAGACTTTTTGACAATATGGACACCATGCATGCTTATCTCGAAAAAGAGTAACCCTAATAGAACTCTTTGGCTTGCCAAACAATCGAAGAGAGGAATAAGAATTATTTGGGCCTTCAATATAGTTTGAATTAATAGAAGTTAATTTCTGTAATTCTTCCCAAGAGAGCGCATTTCTGGATTGTTTCATGGAATTGAAGGAGAATTAATTGGTCCTTTTTATTTTTCTGCTTGGATAATCATCATTTTGATTTAATCGTTTTAGGCGCAGGATCTGGAGGCTTGGCTGCCGCTAAAAGAGCAGCTAGCTATGGTGCTCGGGTCGCAATTGTTGAAGGAGACAGGGTAGGAGGCACCTGTGTAATTCGTGGATGTGTTCCTAAGAAGTTGTTGGTTTATGGTTCTTTGTATGGAGAACATATTAAAAATGCTAGTAGTTATGGAGTTGAATTTAAAAATGCCAAAATTGACTCTGAAATCTTATTGGCGAACATAAGAAAAGAGGTTGATAGATTAAATGAACTTCATATTCAATTCCTTTCCAATGCTGGAGTTGAGCTTATAAGAGGTTGGGGACAATTTACAGGACCTAATTCTGTTTTAGTACGAGACTCTTCTGCGAACGGTAAGCCAATCGAGTTGCATTCTGATCGGATTTTGATTGCGGTAGGAGGTTCTCCGAAACGCCCTAATATTAAAGGTTCAGAATTGGCTTGGGTTAGTGATGATATGTTTTTGCTTAAAAGCTTCCCAAAAACAATAGTTGTTGTAGGAGGGGGATTTATAGCATGTGAATTTGCTTCTATTCTTAATGGATTAGGTAGCAAGGTAATCCAAATCGTAAGAGGTGAGAGATTATTAAGAGGATTTGACTTGGGACTCTCAGATGTTTTGCAACAAGGAATGCAAAACAAAGGAATTGATTTGCACTTTGGATCTTCACCTGAGTCGATTAAGGTATCAAAAGATCAACTAATTATTACTAGTAGCATTTCTCAGCAGATTAATTGTGATGGAGTACTTTTTGCAATTGGTCGTACCCCTTCTACTAAAGGACTCGATTTAGATAAAGCAGGAGTTAAATCATTAGATGGAAAGATCAAAGTTGATAATAATAATGTTACTAATATTCCTAATATCTTTGCAATTGGGGATGTTTCAAATCAAATTAATTTAACACCTGTAGCAATTGATGAGGGGAGAGCTTTTGCTGACACGTGTTTTGGTGATAATCCTAGACTAGTTGATTATAACTACGTTCCAAAAGCTGTCTTTAGCAATCCAGAAATAGCTACTGTTGGACTTTCAGAGGAAGAAGCAATTACTCAATATGGAAAGGATAAAATAAAAGTTTTTTCTTCTAGATTTAGATCTATGTCTAAATCTCTGCCTAAAAGTAAAGATTTATGTTTGCTTAAACTTATTGTTGAAGTTAAAACTGAAAAAATAATTGGCTGTCATATGGTTGGAGATAATGCCGCTGAAATAATTCAAATGGCATCTATTTCTTTAGCGATGAAAGCGAGGAAAATAGATTTTGATAGAACAATGGCATTACACCCAACTATATCAGAGGAATTTGTGACAATGAAAGTGTGAATAGAATAGGAAGTAATGAGAAATACTTTATAGATATATTTAACTATTTATTAGATTATTCTCTTTATCATCTTTTAACTTAGTAATCGTTTTAAAAGTAATAATTATGAGAGCTAAAGGTAGAATTAAGCATAAAATTATAAAACGATAGTTGTCATGGATTTCAGGGTAAGTATGAGGAATTAATTGATCTATCAGGTATAAAAAATATATTCCCAAAAGGCTTGCTCCTTCAATTCTGCTTATTATTCCCTTTGTCCAAAATATTGGCATACATGCAAGTATTGATAGGACCATGATTGGAATGTCTTTTTGGATTAGCAACTCATCAACTTGAAGACCTCTCCCTCCTGAAATTAATGCGCAACTGCTAAGAACAAGGAGCTGATTCAATAAGCTGCTACCTACTACATTCCCAATGGCTAGATCTGTACGTCCCCTGATAGTTGCAACTAATGAAGTAATTAATTCAGGCATTGATGTACCTGCCGAAACTATTGTCAATCCGATTATGACCTCACTTATTCCAAGGGATTTGGCAATAGTACTTGCACCACTTACTAATAGATTTGATCCAATAGTTAGCAGTATTACTCCTGATATGAGTGCTATCCCAGCCTTTAGCTCTTGATAAGCCTTTCTAGTTGAAACCGGCTTAGAAAGGGTCTCTTTTTTATTATTTGAGTCTTCCTTAACGGTTCTTATCTCCCAGATTGTATTAATTAAAAGGGCTAATAAAAGTGCCGAGCCTGCTTGCCAGGTTACTTCCCCTGAGGAGGCCATTCCCCATACAGCTGCAGAAACCGCTAGTAATAACGGGACATCCCTTCGGATTAATCTGCTTTCTACTTTTAAAGGCAGAATCAGCGCACTACTACCAAGAACAACTAATACATTGAAAATATTGCTGCCGACAACATTGCTGACGGCTAGAGCATCAGAACCTTTAAGAAAAGAATTTATACTTACAAATAGTTCTGGAGCACTTGTCCCAATGGACACAATGGTTAACCCGATTACTAATTGAGGAATCTTTAGAATCTTTGCAAGAGCAACTGAGCCTCGAACAAAGAACTCCCCTCCACCAAACAGTAACCCTATCCCTACAGATAATTCCAATACTGCTAGCAATAAAGAAGTCATAATGTTTTGTCGTTGATCTTTGACATCAATTCATTTCTTTCTTCAATCTTATTTGGCTGTGAAGAGTTAATTAGTTATTTTCTATTTAGATGGTTAGTTCAGCCTTAATTAGGCGATCAACTTTAACCTTAAGACCTAAAGGGGTGATTATTTTGAATCTTTTGCCAGATCAAATCACCTTGCGTCAACCAGATGATTGGCATTTGCATCTAAGAGACGGGGGGAATTTAGGTCCTTTACTTTCATGTACAGCCCGAACTTTTCGTCGAGCTGTTGTCATGCCTAATCTTTCCCCTCCAGTAACCACTATTGATGCAGCGATAAGTTATAGAAATAGAATTTTGGAAGCAGTCCCCGAAGGAATTTCTTTTACTCCATTTATGACAGCCTACTTGACTGATGATATGCAGTCAAAAGTTTTAGAAGATGGTTTTAAAGAAGGAGTGTTTACTGCGGCAAAGCTATACCCGGCAAATGCTACTACTAATTCTTCAGAGGGTGTTCGCGATATTAATGCTATTACCTCTCTCTTTGAGACGATGGAGAGAATAGATATGCCATTATTAGTACATGGAGAGGTTACAGATCCTCAGGTCGATATTTTTGATAGAGAAGCAGTTTTTATAGAGCGTTGTCTTCAGCCAATATTGCATCGTTTCCCAAAACTTCGCGTTGTTTTAGAACATATAACGACAGAACAAGCAGTTCATTTTGTCGAAACAAGTAAATTCAGACTTGCAGCCACAATTACACCTCATCATTTACAGATTAATAGAAATGCAATGTTTATGGGTGGATTAAGAAGTGATTTTTATTGCTTGCCAGTAGTTAAAAGAGAGCGACATCGTATTGCGCTGCGAAAGGCCGCAACTAGTGGCAATCCTTGTTTCTTTCTAGGGACTGATTCTGCCCCACACTTACGTCCTTTCAAGGAGAATGCTTGTGCTTGTGCTGGGATTTTTAATGCTGCCTATGCGATTGAAAGTTATGCAAAAACTTTTGAGGAAGAAGGTAATTTAGAAAGATTAGAAGCTTTCTCTAGTGAGTATGGAGCTGAATTTTATAATTTGCCACTTAACCAAGGTTCAATTCAGTTGAAAAGAAAAAGTTTCGTTGTTCCTGAAACTATTGTTTTAGATAAAGAGGGTGTTTCCCCGCAAGAAAAAGTCGTTCCGTTTCATGCCGGAGAAACTTTGGAATGGTCTGTTTCTTAAGCAAGAAAAAGTTTTAAAAGGCTAATGAAGTCGAAATTCCTTTCTCTGTAATGGGAGTAGGGGGACTTGAACCCCCACGGCCTAAAGCGGCCA
>CETG01165583.1_pt1 | contig 17658 bp, 16 predicted proteins | sample 361471 | NCBI WGS metagenome assembly CETG01 (sample SAMEA2622696, study PRJEB7988) | marine metagenome | isolation source: saline water (ENVO:00002010), including | reverse complement strand
TTTCCAAGGAGCGAAATCTATTGTAAAACAATTATCCTGAATCGCTTTCGAAATTGAATTTGTATATCTAATTAAATGACTTATATTATGCAAGCTAATTAAAGTTAAACCTAACAATTCATCATTTCTTATAAGATGATGCAAATATGCCCGCGAATAAGATTTACATGTTTCACATGAACAAGTTTTATCTATAGGCTCAAAATCATTTCTAAATCTAGCATTTCGCAAATTCCATCTTTCATCATTAAAAAAAGCAGTCCCATGTCTGCCTAATCTTGTTGGAAGAACGCAGTCAAATAAGTCAAATCCATTAGAAACTGCTAATGCGATTTCATAAAGAGAACCAATTCCCATTAGATATCTAGGTTTATGAAGAGGTAAGAATTTTGGAATAAAATTTATCACATTATGGATAAGATCAATACTTTCACCAACACTTACACCACCAACAGCAATACCTGGCAAATCAAAAGAACATACATATTTTGCGCTCATTTCCCTTAGATGCGGATATTTCCCACCTTGAACAATACCAAAAAGAGCTTGATTAGAATTTAATTTTTGATTTACGCATCTTTCTAACCAAAGATTTGTTCTTTTGAGGGATGCTTCAATCTCATTTTGATTAGACATATGAGATGGACAATGATCAAAAGCCATTACAACATCTGAGCCAAGATCTCTTTGTATCTCCATTACTTTGTCTGGAGAAAGAAAAATCTGACTCCCATCTCGTGGATTTTTAAATTCCACTCCTTCATCTGTAACATTATTCAATTTTGCTAAACTAAAAACTTGATAACCACCGGAATCAGTAAGTATAGGCTTATCCCAATTCATAAAATTATGCAGTCCACCAGACTCCTTGATAATCTTCTCACCAGGTTGTAAATGCAAATGAAAGGTATTAGATAGAATCATAGAAGCACCTGTAGAATTTATTTGACTAGAAGTTAATCCTTTGACAGTCCCAAGCGTTCCCACTGGCATAAATCTAGGTGTTTCGACCCTCCCGTGAGGGGTATGGAAAACGCCGGTCCTTGCTGATGTTTTATTACAAGAAGCTTTTATTTCAAAGTTAAAATTAAAATTTGACAAATACTAAAAAAAAACTTTTTTTATATAAATCTATTTTATTATCGATAAAACTTTAATGTCTAAAAAAATCAAAAAACTTCTTAATAATTTTTCAGGGGCATGGATTTTTTATACAACTCTTCCTAAATTACCTTTTATTTCTCCTGAATTTAGAAATATTGCTCAATTCGCACCAATTATTGGATTAATAGTAGGCATACTACAAAGCCTGATCTTTTTTGTTTTAAATAATAATAATTGGCCAATTGAAGCAAGTATTTTAATATGCCTAGCTTCAGGATATTTAATAACTGGTGGACTTCATATTGATGGTTTTATGGATACTATTGATGGACTTTATGCAGGAAAGAAGAAAATGCTTAAAGCTATGAAGGATAGCAGGGTAGGTGCATTCTCCGTTCAAGGAATAATTGTAATAACTTTTCTACAATTTGCTTCTTTAATAAAACTCCAAACAGAAATAATTTATGTATTACCAATTTGTTTATTTTTAGGAAGGTTTTCCACTTTAATCTATATTGAAAAGTTTAATTATATAACTCATAAAAAAAAATCAATTTCACATAAAAAGTATTGGAGGGGATTTTTCAAAGAGTCTATTACGTCAATTTTTACGATTTTTATAATTTTTATTTTTACCTTTAAATTATTTACATTAATTAGTTTTAAAAATATTATTATATTTTTATTAAGTATATTTTATTGCTATTTCATACCAACATTTTTAGGTACAAAAGTACAAGGTTTCAATGGTGATACTTGCGGAGCAAGTGTAATTTTAGTAGAGACTTTATTGATGATCACTTTTGCAGCAATTTTATAGGTATTCTTAAGAAAAAAATATTTGCATAGTTAATATTGTTGTCATTAATATCTTTATTGATATTAATGTCATTAGATTTATCTAACAAAATCAGATCTCCATTAATCTGTCTTGCTAATTTTCGAGCTAAATAAAGACCTACTCCTGTACCCTCTTTATCTTTTGAGGCAAAGCCTCTGAAACCCTTTTGAAATATTTTCTCACTTTCATTAATTGGAATCTTTTTCCCATTATCAAATATATATATTCCTGAATCGTTTAAAAATAAACCGATATCAGAATTATGTTTTGAATATTTGAAGGCATTTTCTAACACATTTGCAACTATTTCAGCAATTACTCCATATTTATGTGAGATTTGCTTAGTAGTCCACCCTGGCCAATTAGAGGGCTGTGTCCATGTTCTATTCTGTAATTTAGCATTAGCCTTACCTCTCGCTAATATTGGAGTAAGTATTTTTTGTATAGAAATATTATTTGTAGAATCTAAATTAGGTAGTAATAAAAGTCTTTCCTCTCCAATCCCAAAAGGAATTTTAAGAGGTTTATTTATTTGTTCAAAAGAATTTACATAGTTATTGATTTGATTTTGCTCTAACATCATACTCTCAACAATTTCAATAGATGCTTTATCAGAGCCAAGTCGTTTAATTAACAATTTTGCATATGTTCTTATTGCAGCTAATGGATTTCTTAACTGATGGCTAATTACACTTACTTGATTCCTTAAGAAACTGATTTCATCCTCATTTCTTTGCCGTTCTATTTCTATTGCAAATGTTCTAGCAAGTGATGTGGATAATGCTTTGATTCGTGAATCTAGTATTAATGGCCACTCTCCGTCTTTAAAGCTTGTTTCCACACGTAAAACCCCTATTAATATATCTTTTTCTTGAAGTGGATACCATCTCCTATTCGGGGAAGCAACCTTTAATTCAGGATCATCATCAATAGGCTTCAATAATTTATCAATTTCTGGAAATTGAGAGAATAATTTAAATCCTGCTTTTGACCCTTCTTTTGCAGAAGCAAGATAAACAACTAAATGTTCTACTCCTAAAGAGCATCCGAAACTCTCAAGTTGCTTTGAAACTAAATTCTCAAATTCATCAGAAAGCTTCATAAAGTGTTCACTATGGAATAAATATTAAAGAAAAATAAAAAAAAAGCTTGTAAAATCTGAAAAAAGTATTAAGATTGTTAGGAAGGCCTGACTAAAGTCATCCCTAATTATGAATTTTTTCATAATTAATATGCTACATCAGAGGTTGATGGGTCCTCTATGTAATTAATGAGTGAATTCAAAGTCACAATATACACTTAAATTAAACAAAATTTTCATAGAAATGAAAACTTTCAAAGTATCAACGGAATTAAACTAATGTCAAAAAAAAGGAAAAGAATCAGTAGGAGAAGACTAGCTGGACAAAGAGTAATGTCTCATGTACCCATCTTCCATATTGAGACTGGCAAACATAAACCTGTTACTGCAGCAAGAAGATTTATTGCTGAGAATGGTTTATCTGCTCCATCAGTATTTAACGTTAGAAGAAATGAACATACTACTGATAGATTCTTTTGGGGAGAGAAGGGATTATTTAGTGCTCAATATGCTGAAGAGAATCACTTTCTATTCCCGTCTCTTAAGAGAGTTGTAGAAGGCATTGGTGAAGAAAAGATTTTTGAAGGATTGGAGCTATCTGCTGATGACTGGGAAGAAATAGAAGAATATGAATATGCCTTTGTTTAAAAGATTAACTTAATCTTTTTTTGAATTAACTTGATGACAGAAATATCAATCTCATGATTTCCTTCAAATTCAATTAATTCACAATTAGAATTTGTTATTTCTTTTAGTTTTTGATAAATCTCTCTTGATTTTATAGGAGGAACAACCTCATCTTTTAATCCGTGACTTAATAATACTCTTGGAATATTTTTTGGAGGAATCCATCCTGGGTGAGAATAACCGCTACACGCAATTATCAAGGCAAAATTAAATTTAATCCCCGCATCAATAGCCATAGCAGCTCCTTGTGAAAACCCTAATAAAATTGTATTTTCAAAAGGAATTCTATCTTTAGCAAGAACTTCTAATGTTTGTCTTAATTTTTCAACTTCTCTTTTAGCTGCATCCCATTCAGCAGGGAACAAACCGTACCATTGCCTAAAATTATTATCTGAATTTATATTAGGTGCTCTTAATGAAATAATTTCATATTCTAGATCTGAATATTGAATTATTTGATTAGCCAATGGCAAAAGGTCATCAGCATCAGCTCCCCAACCATGAAGCAAAATAATCCTATGATTAGCACTTTGATTGCCAATCGAAACATATTCATGATGCATAGTAAATTTCACTTTATATTCTTAAGTAAATAAAAAATTTTTTAAATGTCTCCATTAGCCTTAATAAGTGTTTCTGATAAAACAGATATTATCCAATTTTCCAAAGTTTTAGTTGAAAAATTTGGCTATAAAATTATATCAAGTGGTGGCACAGCAAAGCATCTTAAAGATGCGAAAATACCAGTTATGAAAGTTTCAGACTATACAAATTCTTCTGAGATTCTAAATGGGAGAGTGAAAACTTTACATCCAAAAATACATGGAGGGATCTTAGCTAAAAGGTCTAATGTAAATCATATAAATGAACTAAAGAACAACGAGATTGAACTTATTGATTTAGTAGTAGTCAATTTATACCCTTTTCAAAAGAAAATAGAAGAAAAATGCACCTGGGATGAAGCTATTGAGAATATAGATATTGGAGGACCCTCAATGATAAGATCTGCCGCCAAGAATCATAAAGATGTATCAGTTCTTGTGAATCCCAAGCAATATAATGATTTCATTAAAGAACTTAGTAAAGGAAATATTGATTATTTATTTAGGGCAAAATTAGCATATGAGGCCTTTCAGCATACTGCAAATTATGATGCAAATATATCAAACTGGATAGGAGAAGAAAAAAAATTCACCCCTACAATTCATATTGAATCATATCCAATAATTAGAACTCTTAGATATGGAGAGAACCCACATCAAGAGGCGAATTGGTATGGTTTAAAAAATAGTGGCTGGAATGCCGCAAAACAATTGCAAGGTAAAGCCTTGAGCTATAACAATATACTAGATCTCGAATCAGCCTTAGCAACAGTATTAGAATTTGGTTATGAAGATGAAAGTAATTTAAATTACCCAAGTTCTTCTAATGCTGCTGTAATACTTAAGCATAATAATCCTTGTGGAGCTGCGATTGGCAATTCTCTAGCTAACGCATTTAAGAACGCTCTCGCTTGTGATTCAACTAGTGCATTTGGAGGAATAGTAGCCTTTAATAAAACTGTTGATGCAGAAACCGCTAAATACTTAGCAGATATTTTTCTTGAATGCGTAGTTGCACCATCATTTACAAAAGAAGCCATTAATACCTTAATTAATAAAAAAAATTTAAGATTAATAGAATTAAAAAAGAATAATATTGTTAGCAACTACAAAGGATTGTGCAAATCTATAATGGGCGGATTATTAGTACAAGAATCCGACAGTAAAATAACTAATAGAAATGAGTGGGCTACTGTAACTAAAAAGAAACCCTCCGATTTACAATTAAGAGACTTAAATTTCTCATGGCAAATATGCAAACATGTTAAATCTAATGCAATTGTTATTGCAAAAGATCAGACAACCATTGGTATTGGAGCTGGACAAATGAATAGAGTAGGAGCAGCGACCATTGCTTTAAAAAGTGCTAAAGAAAATTGCAAAGAAGCAGTACTAGCTAGTGATGGTTTTTTCCCTTTTGCAGACACTGTGGAATTAGCTCATGAATTTGGAATCAAAGCAATTATTCAGCCCGGAGGAAGTATTAGGGATGAAGAATCAATAGAACTATGTAATGAGAAAGGAATATCTATGGTATTTACAAATAGAAGGCATTTCTTACATTAGTTTGATTTTGGGTAGTAAGTAATTTTGTTAGTTTTTCTGAACAACGCCAATCTCCCTGGTCCAGCACATAAAAAATAAAGAGATATAGCTCCATAAATAAAAGATAATTCAAAAGCATAATTATGTCCTTCAACAACAGCTAATGGAAAACCTTCTAAACCAGTATCTAATAAATGAAAATAAACCGCAAATGCCATTGTAGAGAATAATCCTAAAGAGGATAATCTTGCGAAAATCCCTGTAGCTAAACCCAAAGGGCAAATTAATTGGGTAATAGCTGCTCCGAAAGTCCAAACCACTGGATCACCAGGTAAAAATGGGAAATATTTACCAACAACAAATTCGGCAAAGCCCTGGGGGTCTTGAAGTTTTTCAAGACCATGATGAATCATCAATGCACTAAAGCCAATTCTTAAGATGAAAATTGACAATTCTCCAAGTATATTTACTTCTAAATTATTCGAAGGATTTGCTACAACTACCTCAACTTTTTGAGGAGCTTTAGATGAATTCATTTTGGCTGTTGGATTTTGTTCCATGGATGCTTTGTCTTCCATATTACTTTATATTTTTTTTATTCTAAATAATAATGTACATATTTAGGAATTTTAAAATAAATAAATAAAAATCTACTAAAAAATCTAGCTAGTAATTTGTACGAGTTTTTCTATTACATCAGCAACAACTTTATCTGGGGTAGATGCTCCAGAGGTAATACCTACAGTTAGCTCACCTTCGGGGAGGAAATCTTTTTTCAAAACCAATTCAGATTCAAGTGGTTTATGACAGATAGAATTATTTTCAACTGAAATCCTATCTGGAGTATCAATATGAAATGACTCAATATTATTTGTTATTGCAATCTCTTGTAAATGAGTAGTATTTGAGGAATTAAAACCTCCGATTACTACAAGTATATCTAAGTCCTCGTCAACCAAAGAGAACATAGCATCTTGCCTTTCCTCAGTAGCGTCACATATTGTATTGAAAGCCAGAAAGTGATCATTAATATTTAAAGGACCATATTTTTTCAACATTGTATTTTCAAATAATTTCCCAATCTCTTCCGTTTCGCTTTTCAGCATAGTAGTTTGATTAGCTACGCCTATCCTTTCCAAATGAATATCAGGATCAAACCCATTAGAAGAGGCTTTCGAAAATTTCTTGAGAAAATCATCTCTTTTTTCATTCCCAAGAATATAGTTAGACACATATTCAGCTTCAGCTAAATCAAAAACAACTAAATAATTTCCAGCGAATGATCTCGTAGCAAGTGTTTCTTCATGCTTATATTTTCCATGAATTATTGATGTAAAGGTATGTTTCTTATGTTTTTCTACAGTATGCCATACTTTTGATACCCAAGGGCAAGTAGTGTCTATGATATGGCATTCTTTTTCATGAAGAAGCTGCATTTCTTGCACAGTTGCCCCAAACGCGGGAAGTATTACTACATCTCCATGAGAAACAGCTGAAAAATCTTTAATACCGTTCTTAGCAGAAATTATTTTTACATTCATCCTACTTAAATGATTATTAACTGAAGGATTATGAATAATTTCATTTGTCATCCAAATAGTTTCTTTTGGATAATGCCTTCGTGTTTCATAAGCCATTGCCACAGCTCTTTCTACACCCCAACAGAAACCAAATGATTTAGCTAGCTGTATTTTTAGTCTTCCTTCTTGAAATGTAAAGTTATTTTCTCTAATAGAAGCAATTAATTCACTCTGATATGACTGACCTAAAGTCTTTGCACGTTTTGTTGGAGACTCAAATCCTCTCCGGTTATATCGCCCAGAATGTTGTATTGCATGTTTTATAGCTTGTGTATCCATGACTTAGATCTTACATCATTTTGACAAGAAATATATAAGATAAAAAAAACCTGACATAAGTCAGGTTTTTTTTAGTTTAAGAGTTAGTATTATTTTGAAGATGCAAAGTCTGGATAAGCTTCCATTCCATGCTCCCCAATATCAAGTCCAAGAACCTCTTCTTTTTCAGAGACACGAATACCACCGAATAACCCTCCAATAATAGACCAAGCTACCCAACAAGTAACCAATGTCCATATAGCATAGGCAGCGCATCCGAGTGCTTGAACAAAGAATTGATTAAATCCTCCGCCTACTAAGAAACCTAAAGCAGATCCATCACCTTGTATATCAAATCCCCAGATACCAACTACTAATGTTCCCCATACTCCGCAAACTCCGTGTACAGAGAATGCTCCTACTGGATCATCTATTTCAGCAGCATCTAAAGCAGCAACTGAGACAACAACAATTACACCTCCCACTAGTCCTGCTAACCAAGAGCCTACAAGTGTTAGATTTGCACACCCAGCAGTGATACTTACAAGTCCTGCTAAAATACCATTAATAATCATAGTTAAGTCTGGCTTACCTGAAGTCATTGTTGAAATAATTGTGGCACCAATTGCTCCACCAGCCGCAGCAAGAGTTGTTGTTACTGCTACATAAGGAACCCATTGATCCATAGCAAGTTGTGATCCAGGGTTAAATCCATACCAACCGATCCATAATACTAATGCTCCTAGAGTGGCAATTGCCATATTATGTCCTGGCATGGCTTGAGGTTTCCCATCAAGAAATTTTCCAATTCTTGGTCCTAATAACATTGCACCAACTAAACCAGCCCATGCGCCAACAGAATGAACTATAGATGAACCAGCAAAGTCAACGAAACCAAGTTCTGCTAACCATCCACCATTCCATTGCCAACTTCCAGAAATTGGATAAATGAATGCTGTAAGAACAAGAGCAAAAACAACAAATTCACCAAATTTGACTCTTTCTGCTACTAATCCAGAAACAATTGTTGCAGCAGTCCCTGCAAAAGCAGATTGGAATAAAAAATCAACTGTAGGTACTAGTCCAGCATCGGCTACTGTTTCTGCTGTAACTGTTGGATCAAAAAATAATCCACTGAAATATAGCCATCCTTCAGCTACACTTCCTCCGTACATAATTGAATATCCTATAAACCAATAAGCTGTAACTGCAAGAGCAAATACAAAAAGGTTTTTAGCAAGAATATTAACAGCGTTCTTAGACCTGCACATACCAGCTTCAACCATAGCAAAGCCAGCATTCATGAAAATCACAAGTATTGTGGCGATCAAAAGCCATAAATTATTAGCAAGAAAAGCTGCGCTTAACTCAGGTAAATCAGCAGCATTAGCTGAGAGATTAAAAATCCCTAAACCTAATAAAGCTAAAGGAACAGTGGCAAGCCATAAAAGAGATCGGTTTGAACTAAATCCTCTAATACTTCTTAAAAGAAGTAATGGGCCATCAGCAAGACTTACATCTTGCAAATTAGGCCGATTACGCCTTGAAGGCGGATGCAAAGTAGTTGTCATAAAATTTCTCGTACATTAGAAAACAGGTTTTCTTGTTCTCTATATAATTTTTTACACGAAAGTAATATTCGACACGTATTGGTTTATACAATTTTGCCAGTTTGTATTTCTACAAATGCTTTATGAAATTAAGATGAATACCTCAAGAATAGATCAGAAAGAAAAATTAATCTCCATAAATAGGAATAAATCTATTCCAAGAGATATGATCTTTATCAAACTTAAAACTACAAGGAGCGACTATTAATCCATTTTTTATTGCTCGCCGAAAAAGCTTTCCATATTTAGGATCTGCCTCATCACCAGAACTAAAATAATCTATATCAGTACGTGTAATACAAGGTATTAAAATACTTTTTGAATTAGGTAGGCAAGCGACAAGCTCATTTAGATGTTTCTGCCCCCGTAGAGTTACTGTATCGGGGAAAAGGGCTATATTTCCATTTTTCCATGTAGTGTTTTTGACTTCAATATAAATATCCCTATTATCTGGATTTGATGATTTTGGAGTTAAAAAAAAGTCAATTCTACTTTTCATATTTTCACCATAAGGTTTCTCTGATTTAATTGAACTTATTTCCCCTATGTATTGTTCTAATAATCCTTTTTCAATTACTTTTAGAATCAGTTTATTTGCAATAAGTGTGTTTATCCCAACCCAATGTTTTTCATTTCGATCATTTATTACTTCTACTTGTTCCCATGTCCAAGAAAGTTTTCTTTTTGGAGACTTTGAATAACTTAATCTTACTTTTGATTTTGAATTAATAAGCCCCTTCATAGGGCCGGTATTAGGACAATGTGACGTAACGATACTACCATCATTTAATTGAATATCTGCAAGAAATCTTTTATATCTTTTAATCAATACACCCTCAGTGAGAGTCTCAAAATTAAGTAATTTTTCTCTCATTTTGTTAACAATTGACAAATTAAATATAATAAATAAAAAGATTTTGAGTTTAATAAATTATCAATATTAATGAATTCACTTTTTAAAAATAATGTTTTTTTTATATCTCTTGGTACTTCAATAAGTAAATTATTCGGATTCCTGAGGCAAATAACAATAGCTGCTTTCTTTGGTGTAGGCAATGTGTACGATGCTTTTAATTATGCTTATATAATTCCTGGTTTTTTAATCATTATTATTGGTGGAATTAATGGGCCATTACACAATGCAATTGTATCGATCCTTACTCCCATTAATTCAAGAAAAGCAGGCTTAATTTTAACAAGGGTTAGTATTAAACTTACTGTAATATTTAGCTTAATTGGAATAATTATTTTCTACAAAGCTTTATTTTTTATAAAGTTAATAGGACCAAACCTGACTTTTGAAACGCAACATATTGCAGCTAGACAATTACAAATCCTTAGTCCATGCATACCCCTTACTGCATTTATTGGATTGAGTTATGGAGCGTTAAACTCTAAGAATAAATTTTTCATTTCTAGTTTTAGCCCAGCTTTTATTAGCATAACAACTATTTTATTTTTATTATTTGCTTGGATAACAAACAATAAAAATTCTTTAAATTCTAGTTTATTTGAATCGCAAATTCTCGCAATTGCGACTTTAACTGGTACATTAATTCAATTTTTAATTCAGATTTTGCAAATCTATAAAATTGGTTTATTAAGGTTAAATTGGATTTGGAAAGGTTTTTTTAATGAAGAAAAAAGAATATTTAATTTAATTATTCCAGCCTCATTATCATCTGGCCTTGGCCAGATAAACGTTTTTGTTGATATGTTTTTTGCGTCTAGCTTTCAAGGAGCAGCATCAGGTTTGGCTTATGGTAATTTTTTAATCCAAGCTCCACTTGGTATTCTATCTAATTCTTTAATATTGCCATTTTTACCTAAAATTTCCAAATTGATAAAAAATAAAGAAATCAAATACTTACAAAAAAGCATTACCTCAACTATTGAATATACATTCTTAACAACATTTTTTCTAACTGGATTTTTTATATCTTTTAACAAACAAATCATAGAGTTTATTTTTCAAAGAGGCGCCTTCAATTATGAGGCAACATTAATTGTAAAAAAAATCTTAATCGCATATGCTATTGGAATACCATTTTATTTATTCAGAGATTTACTTATTAGAATCTTTTATGTTTTTGAAAAAACCGAATTACCGTTCAAATTATCCTTCCTAGGAATTGCATTAAATATAGGATTCGATTGGATTTTAATTGGCGCTCCGATATTTAATTCAACTAATCTTTTACCTTATAATTTTGGAATTACAGGAATTGTACTATCGTCAGGATTTGTAAATCTAATAATTTGTTTAATATTATCTAATAATTTAAGAGTGAAAGAAATCAATCTGATAAATAGTTTTTTATTAAAAAAAATATTATTTATTATGATTGCATGCTTAATAACATCAACAACGTGTGTTGGAATAGTGAATATATTAGAAGTAAAAGATCAAAATTTTCTTATTACTGGTCTTGTTTTAATACTAGGTTTTATTTTATTTACTACCCAATATTTCATTATTACAAAATTATTTAAAGTGAATAAATTAAAAATAAATTTATAAAATATATCTAAAATGTTATTTAAAACGATCAAGAATTTCTTCAAGATCACATATTTGATTTATAGTAATAAATTTCGTAAGAGGAAAAGATTCTTTCTGATCCCCTATTCTCACATTAATAGAATCTAAACTCATTCTTGCAGCATCTAAACTACCTTTCTCAAGGTTACTTAAACATTCAATTGCTAGTTTCCTTGCAAGTCCTGCATCCCCAAGATAAAGATTCCATTTTTCAATTTTAATAAAGATCTTATCTGCAATTTCATTTTCTAAATCACTAATCATAATTTCTGTAAATAATTCTTTGTTAAATCTTATCTATTATTGTACATATAAGTTTTATACCAAAACTTTTGAAAATACATATTTACGAAAAATAATAATGATATAGCTTGATATTTGAGAATAATTATTCTCTCACGACTTTATTTAATTGTTTTAAAATAATTGGGTACAAAATATTGGTCTAGCTATTTCGAGACATAAAATTATATTTTGTTTGTAAATAATCAATAGTTAAATTCAAATCTAGTTGACTTAGAGACCCACGAAAAGAGATATTACATAAATATGCGCCTGTAGCTCAGTGGATTAGAGCATCTGACTACGGATCAGAGTGTCGGGAGTTCGAATCTCTCCAGGCGCGTTAAAAACTATAAAATAATTTTTTTATATTATTCCTCAATTTTTCTATTATAGTAATTGATATAAAAGAATAAACTCTTATGAGTATTTTAAAAAATCTTAAAGAAAACGATCCAATAATTGAAAAGCTCATAAATAAAGAGAAAAATCGACAGGAAACTCATCTTGAACTTATAGCAAGCGAAAATTTTGCATCCATCGCTGTTATGGAAGCTCAAGGATCAGTTTTAACGAATAAGTATGCTGAAGGTCTTCCTCAAAAAAGATATTATGGAGGTTGTGAATATGTTGATCAAATTGAAGAGTTAGCAATAGAAAGAGCCAAAGAATTATTTGATGCTGATTGGGCTAATGTTCAACCTCATAGTGGCGCCCAAGCAAATGCTGCAGTTTTTTTAAATCTTTTAAAGCCTGGTGATTCAATTTTAGGCATGGATTTATCCCACGGAGGGCATCTAACACATGGATCACCTGTAAATATGAGTGGAAAATGGTTCAAAGCATTTCATTATGGAGTTGATAAAGATACGAATCTTCTTAATTTTGATGAAATAAGAAAAATTGCTTTAGAAGTAAAACCAAAACTAATAATTTGTGGTTATTCAGCTTATCCAAGAATTATCAATTTTGAAAAGTTTAGAGAGATAGCAGATGAAGTAGGTGCATTCTTGATGGCAGATATTGCTCACATAGCAGGATTAGTCGCTAGTAAACTTCATCCTAATCCAATAGAATTCTGTGATGTAGTTACAACTACAACTCATAAAACATTAAGAGGTCCTCGTGGTGGTCTAATCCTTTGTAAAAACAAAGAATTAGGTAAAAATTTTGATAAATCCGTATTCCCTGGCAGTCAAGGAGGTCCTTTAGAGCATGTGATCGCAGCTAAAGCAGTCGCTTTTGGAGAAGCTTTGCAACCAAGTTTCATAGAATATTCAAAGCAAGTCATTAATAATTCAAAGGTTTTAGCAAACACACTTTTGAAGAGAGGCATCAATATAGTAAGTAAAGGCACAGATAATCATATAGTGCTACTTGATTTAAGAAGTATTGGTATGACTGGGAAGGTGGCCGATTTACTCGTAAGCGAAGTGAATATAACAGCTAATAAAAATACTGTTCCTTTCGATCCTGAATCACCATTCGTCACTAGTGGATTAAGACTGGGATCAGCTGCATTAACAACTAGAGGTTTTAACGAAAATGCATTTATTGAAGTTGGCGAGATAATTGCAGATAGACTGCTTAACCCAAGTGACATATCAATTGAAACGGCATGTAAGGAAAGAGTCTTAAAATTATGTAATCGTTTTCCTCTTTATGAAGGTAAACTTGAACCCTCTATCTAATTCCAAAACTAATAACTCTGTAGAAATATTATCTATCGGGACTGAATTACTATTAGGTAATATTGTTAATACCAATTCTCAATGGATTGCCCAAGAACTATCCTTTTTAGGAATAAACCATTTCAGACAAACCACAATAGGAGATAATCTTGATCGAATATCAAATTTGGTTTTAGAGATTTCTAAAAGAAGTAATTTACTTATTACAACAGGTGGATTAGGACCAACACCAGACGACCTTACCACAGAAGCAATTGCGAAAGCTTTTAATCATTCACTTTTTGAAAGAGAAGATATTTGGACTGGTATTAAACAAAAAATCAATAGAGATGTAATAAATATTGAAACCTCATGTTTAAAAAAACAATGCTTATTTCCCAAAAGTGCTTCCATAATTAATAATCCTAGAGGTACTGCTCCTGGGATGGTATGGAAGCCTCTGAAAGACTTTACAATAATAACTTTCCCTGGCGTTCCCGAAGAATTAAAAGATATGTGGAGAGAAACAGGAAGAGATTTCATAAATAAATATTTTTCAGAGGGTAAAATATTGTTCTCAAATACTCTTAAATTTGCAGGGATAGGAGAATCTTCAGTAACAGAAAAAATAGCTAAACTTTTGAAACTGGAGAATCCAACTGTGGCACCATATGCCAATATTGGTGAAGTAAAAATAAGAATTACAGCAAGAGCAACAAATATGACAGAAGCCGTCGCACTAATCAATCCTGTTAAAGAGAAGATCACAAAGCAATTTCCTACATATATCATCGGAGAAAATGAGGATACTTTAGCTTCTGTTCTAGTCACTAAATTATCCCAAAGGAAAGAATCATTAGCTTTCGCAGAATCATGTACGGGAGGTCTTTTATCTTCGTTCATAACATCAATACCAGGATCTTCAAAAGTATTTAAAGGCAGCATAATTGCTTATAAAAATGAGATTAAACAATCTTTACTTAATGTGCCAAACGATTTAATAGATAAATATGGCGCTGTTTCTAAAGAAGTGGCAAAGTCAATGGTTATTGGACTAAAAAAAGTTCTTCAATCTGATTGGGGAATTGCAATAAGTGGTATCGCAGGACCAGATGGGGGTAGTGAATATAAACCAATTGGTTTAGTATATATATCAATCATTGGGCCAAATAATGAAATTAAAAATATAAAAAAAATATTTAATCCAACTAGAAATAGAATTGATATTCAAAGACTAAGTGTAAATGAGTGTTTAAACAGTCTCCGATTAATCTTATTATCGTAAAAGGATGATTTTTAAAATTGAGTCAAAACACTCTATTTGATAAAGTATGGGATTTGCATAAAGTTGCAGATCTTCCAGGGGGTTCTTCTCAGATCTTTATTGGTCTGCATCTTATTCATGAAGTTACAAGTCCACAAGCTTTTGGAGCACTTAAAGATAAAAAATTAAAAGTAAAATTCCCTTCAAGAACCGTAGCTACAGTTGATCATATTGTCCCAACAGATAATCAAAGTAGGCCTTTTAAGGATAATCTTGCTGAACAAATGATTGATACTTTAGAAAAAAATTGTCAAAAACATCAAATAAAATTTTTTAATATCGGTAGCGGTAGTCAAGGGATTGTTCATGTAGTAGCACCTGAGCTAGGACTAACTCAACCTGGAATGACAATAGCCTGTGGCGATTCACATACATCAACTCATGGTGCATTTGGATCTATTGCTTTTGGTATAGGTACAAGTCAAGTCAGAGATGTTTTAGCAAGCCAGACTCTCGCAATGAATAAGCTAAAAGTTAGAAAGATTTTATGCCACAATAAATTATCTGAAGGAGTATATGCGAAGGATTTAGTACTTAATATAATAAATAAATTAGGTGTAAAAGCTGGTGTCGGCTATGCATATGAATTCTCAGGTCCTGCCGTAAGTGCTTTATCTATGGAAGAACGTATGACCATATGTAATATGTCAATAGAAGGAGGAGCTAGATGTGGCTATATAAATCCTGATGAGATTACCTTCAATTACGTCAAAGGGAAAATTTGTTCGCCCAAAAATGATAATTGGAATAGAGCAATAGAATGGTGGAGATCCTTAGTTAGTGAAGAAGATGCTATATATGATGATGTTGTTGAAATAGATGCTTCTCATGTCGAGCCAACCGTTACTTGGGGTATAACACCTGGGCAAAGTGTTGGGATTAGCCAAAAGATTCCTAAATTAGATGACTTAAATCTTGATGATCAATTTATAGCAGGAGAAGCATATGAATACATGGGTTTCAAGCCAGGTCAGGCAATTATCAATACACCCGTTGATGTATGTTTTATAGGGAGCTGTACAAATGGTCGGATTAGCGATTTAAGAGTAGCTGCCAAAATTATTGAACATCAACAGGTCGCTCCAGAAGTTAAAGCTTTTGTAGTCCCTGGATCTGAAAAAGTTGCTAAGGAAGCAAAAAAGGAAGGACTTGATTTGATTTTTAAAAAAGCAGGATTTCAATGGAGAGAACCAGGATGTTCAATGTGCTTGGCAATGAATCCGGATAAATTAACGGGAGATCAAGTTAGTGCAAGTTCAAGTAATAGAAATTTTAAAGGAAGGCAAGGATCTCCAAATGGCAGAACACTTTTAATGAGTCCAGCGATGGTAGCCGCTGCTGCTATTAAAGGGAAAGTTGTTGATGTAAGAAAGCTAATAAAATAATGAAAGATAAATTTGAAGCCCCAAAAGGGAAAATTACAAAACTCACAGGAAATTGTATTCCATTGATTGGTGATGATATCGATACTGATAGGATAATACCTGCAAGATTTTTAAAGTGCGTTGATTTTGATTCCTTAGGGTCAGCAGTTTTTGAGGATGACAGAAAAGATCTAAAAGGTAAACATCCTTTTGATTTAGATATCTATCAAGGAGCATCAATTCTTATTGTTAATAGTAATTTCGGTTGTGGTTCTAGTAGAGAACATGCCCCTCAAGCACTTATGCGTTGGGGAATTAAAGCAATTATAGGTGAAAGTTATGCTGAAATTTTTTATAGTAATTGTATTGCAATAGGGATTCCCTGTTTTACTCTTAAACGAGAATCTATAAAACAATTACAACAAGAAGCACAAAAAAATATGTTATTTTTTGATATTAATATTGAGAAGGCTAAAGCCTTTTCAAGTAAACTAGAAATTGATTTATTAATTAAAGATTCTTCAAAGAAAATGTTTTTATCAGGAGACTGGGATGCTACTTCAATTTTACTAAACAATAAAATTTTAATTGAGGCAAAAATAAATGATCTACCTTATGTAAAGTTTAATAAGAATTGACTAAAAAAATTTTTCATCGAAGATTAACAAGGTAAATTGCACTATTAATTTGTCGATTTTGAATAGTTAGCCTAATTAAAAACTTCTAAACTAATCCTGAGGACTTTCTAAATCTTTTCTATTAGGAGTTCTTGTAGGATCACTAGCTAAGAAGCCAAAGAGGAAAATTCCTACAAAAAAGAAAACAATAGTGTAAACAGAGATTTTTAAGGCAAGCATGGATTTAACAAGTACTAATCAAATTTTATTTTATTAAATTTATATTTAATTGAAGAGAAAAAGTGAGAAATATGAATTTTTGGTAAATTTTGAAATACTTTGAGAGATTACATTGAATGAATTTCTCACTTAATCATCATGATCATCCCAAGGGTCGTTAAGTTTTTTTGCTTTTGGACCAAATGCAGACCAGAAGCCAAAACCTGTTAATACCAATAGAATAACAAGTACACTTATTCCAATTGAAACGGCAGGATCTGGAGTCGATGATAAAGTTTGCATCAATTTTGCTAAGTTTGTAAACAATTTAT
>CETG01185331.1_pt1 | contig 17660 bp, 15 predicted proteins | sample 361471 | NCBI WGS metagenome assembly CETG01 (sample SAMEA2622696, study PRJEB7988) | marine metagenome | isolation source: saline water (ENVO:00002010), including | reverse complement strand
CTTGTGGAAGTTGATTGGCTTTATTACCAAGGTATTTTGAATAAAGATCTAAGGCGGGTAAATCATCCAGTTCCATCAAAACATTAGCTTTTGATTTTGTGATAATTCTTTCGGGGCCAAATGGTATCCAGCCGCCATAGCTGGCATAACTAATTTCTAAACTTTCACCATAGAGTCCTATCATAACAATTTCTCCCTTTTTAGGATTCTCATTATAAGAAGCTAAAGTAGTTTCAAACCGGTCACCATCACCGCAAAGTCCCCCTGTTAAACTTATTTCCTGATTGGTATATTTTTCAATTCCTTTAATTAAGTCACTGCCATTCACATAACTTCCCTCAGAAACTATAAAAAGATGTTTTAGATGTTCTTTCTTAAAACGACTGGCTAATCCAAAACCAAGGGCTTCCCCGTTTTTATTATATTCTAAAATGTTAGCAGTCTTGATATCAAAAGTAGATTTTTCGAATTCAATTAAGGTTACTGCTACCGAGTTTTCAGTTACCTTTTGTCCTATTATTTCTCCCGCCGAGCTTCCGAATATAAGATGTCTATAGGGAAATTCCTCTCTTATTTCTTCTAAAATTTCAGGATCCTGCAACAGTTTCCTATCGGCAAAAATCAGAACCAAAGGATTGCTTAGTTGTTCTTTGTGATTACCCTTATATTGCCAGGAAGAACTTATGGCTTTAGATGCCTGAACTATTTTCATGATTGTTTTTTTAAGCTGAAGAAAAATACGGTTCCTTTACCAACCTCACTATCCAGCCAGATTTCTCCTTCATATAAGTCGATTACTTTTTTTACTATACTTAAACCTACGCCAGTAGATTTTTCGTGAGTTCCTAATGCATTAAAAATCTTGAAAATACGTTGGTGATGTTCTTTTTTTATACCTATCCCATTATCTTTAATGCTGAAGGTGTAATGTGTCGTATTTTCTGTATAATCAATTTCTACAAATCCTTTTTCTTTATCAATATAATTTACCGCATTGCTTAACAGGTTTTGGAAGACTTGCTGAATCCGGGTGCGATCTCCGTAGATTATCGGTAATTTTCTAAGAATACTCACCGAAATATGCTCTGGGATGTAAATTAACTCAATAATTTCTGATACCAGTTCCTGAAGGTTCAGTTCCTGATTTTGAATATTACCATCTTCAATACTGGAATATCTTAAGATATTTTCGATTAGATGATCCATCTTTTCTACTTTTCCCTGCATAAGATCCAGATTCATCAGGCTTTCTTCACCAAGCTTTTCTCTAAAGTCTTCTTTTGTCCAGCTTAAAAGAGCGGAGATATTTCTTAGGGGTGATTTTAAATCGTGAGAAACAATATGGGCATATTCATTAAGATGTTCGTTTTGCTGCTCCAGGTTCTTAAGCAATTGCTCTTTTTGAGTTTCTAGCAGTTTCATTTCTGTAATATCAAGGTGAATCCCAATAGAGCCAAGCATTTTGCCATTTACATCATAGTTAGGGGCACCACTAACCAACCAGTATTTAAGTTTATTGTCTTTGGTTTTTATACGTACTTCATAGGAGTTTGACATTCCTTTTCTTCGAACTTTGTCATTTTTATCAAAGTCGGCTTTTGATTCGGGAATTAGAAAAATATCAGATGCGGTTTTCCCAAGGAGCTCTTCTTCACTATAGCCACTCATCTCAGTAAAGCTTTGATTAGCCATCAAGATTTGATCGTTAAGATCTACCTCTAAAAGTCCCAGGTTCATATTGGCGATGATACTACTATATTTTTCTTTTTGAGCCTTAAGACTTTCTTTATAATTTTTTTGAATAGTTATATCATCATAACTCCAAAGATGGCCTTTGTAGCGTCCTTCGTGATAAATAGGAATGTAACTTCGTTCATAAATACTTCCATTAACTAGCTCTAATTCTTCCCCAATAACGGTTTCTTTTTTACGTAATAACTCACTAATTCTCTGTACAAATTGTTCAGGATTTTTAAAATATTTTTTATTTTCTTCAGCTGCGTTAGAGCAGTCTGCTCCTTTTAATAATTCCGGCGGAGCTTCGATCCCAAAGAGATTACAAAATTTGGTATTGGTGAGCAGTATTTTACGGTTTTCATCTTCCAGTAGAATACCCGTTTGCAGATTAACAATTAGGGTTGAAAGTCTATTTTCGGACTCTTCAATTTTTTCTTTAGCAATTTTTTCTTTGGTAATATCTTCTATAGTAGCCACCTGGTATAGAATTTTACCATTTTCGTCTCTAATAGCGGCAACCTTTGTTTTGGCCCATAATGTTTCACCACTTTTCTTGATGTAGCGTTTGTTGATCGTATAGGAGTCTATTTTCCCTTCGACCATTTGTCTTAATTGTTCACTGCTGTCATTATCTTCTGGATGGGTAATGTCTTTGATGCTAAGATTGTTGAATTCCTCTAAAGAATATTCAAACATATTAATTAGCGCCTTATTCACTTTAAGCGCACCTTTAAAATTAGTTTGCGTAAGTGAGATACCAATAGGGGAGTTGTCTAAAATGAGATCTAACTGTTTGTTTTGAGATTCCAGTTGTTTTTTAATTTCTATCTCTTCGGTAATATCTCTGGCGACTCCCTGTGCAGCTATCGGTTTTCCTTCACGGTCATAGATAATGCTTGCATTAATTTGGACTATTTTTTCAGTACCATCTTTCGTGATAATACGGGCTTTATAATTATTGTAACTACCGGTATGGTATAGTTGTTTAAATGCTGCTGCCGTATATTCTACATAATCTGAATGAACTAATTTTAGTAGGTTTACAACCTCTTTTTCATTATCATAACCAAGCATATCTTTAGCGGCCTGATTCATTTTTAAGACATTCCCCTGAATGTCCATAATGATATATGCATCGATAATATTAACAAATACCCCTTCTAATTGTGAGGTTTTTTCCTTTAGAAGTTCTTTAAGTCGGTTATTAGATTGCCGAAGAGCTTCAGAGAGATCATATAGTTCGGTTGATTTCTCTTCTAAAATTTTTTCAGCCAGTTTTCTGGCTTTTTTTTCTCTTTCAAGTGCTCTTTCTAATATTTCAATTTTTTTGGTAGGCTCCATTTTTTTTAGATATGAGGAATCTGACCTTTGTCCCATTATTTTCAATTTTTTCTAATTGTATTTGGGAATCCTGGTCGTAGTGTTCAAAAGTTTTTTCCATTAGGGCTTTGGCGAACATGTACATCGCTCTCTCTGAAAAGTACAAAATTTCCAATTCATCTTCGTGCTTTTTTATAATTTTAAAAGTTGGAAGTTCTGCTCCTGGATATAATTTTCTTACCTGAACATGAATATGATTCTCTATAGAAGAAAGTAATTCTATGGGATCTTTATACAATGCAAAGATTCCCGGATGGATATTTACGAGGGTGTCAAAAAAATAAAGTCCGTAATTATAAATAAGATCGTCTAGGGGGATAGCTACTTTTTTACTAAGGCTTACTAAAAGACTTTGCATTTCTACAAAATCATATGTACCTACAGAGGTATAAACTCCTTCAGATTGTAGTTTGGATTCTGTTATAATATGGTCTACTATCTCAATACCAAATTTCTTCTCGACCATATCGAGAAAGCCTGTAAATACGATACCTTTCATAATTGATTATCCTTTAATTAATTCATTCTGGCTCCAATAATCCAGGGCACTGCTTAATTTAGATACATAATCTTCGTACTTTAAAGGTTTAATAATGTATCCTGCAATACCAATTTTGTAGCATTCTAAAAGATCTCTTCGGTTACTGGAAGTGGTTAGGATAATAGTAGGGATATATTTTAAGATGTCATCTGCCTTTAAGATTTTAAGAAATTCTATACCATTCATTTTAGGCATATTCAGATCTAAAAATATAATATCTGGAAGTCGATCTTTTTTATTTAAGATCGTAAGGGCTTCTTCACCATTTTTAGCTTCAATGATATGGTGAGGTAGGGAAAGGGAAGAAATCGTTCTGTTCAATTTCATCACTTCGATCATATCGTCCTCTATAAAAAGGATGGTCAGCTTATTTTTCATTTTAATTTTAGTGTCTTAAGTGAACAAAATTCATATAATAATAGTGAAAATTAAATAACATTCGTTTAATTTGGGGTTAGTGTCGTTAAACGGTTGTTTTCGATAGTTGAATGGAAATGGATAAAAAAAGCCATCGGAAATTGGGGGTATCCGACGGCTTTAAAAATGCCAGTATTTGGCATTTGGGGTAGTAATTTTTTAATGAACAGAACTAGTGTCTACTTTACCTGATCCTTTTTTAATTAAGAGTACAAAAGGAACGCAAATCAAGAATAAAATTCCCAGATAAAGAAAAACGTCCATATACGAAAGTACGGTAGCCTGTCGCATAACATTGGCATTTAGTAAGGTATATGCCTTATCTAAAGATTCATTAATGCTAAATCCTTTTTGAATGAAGTTTTGTTGTAGTGCTTGTATTCTTTGCTGTACCTGAAAATCGATCAGACTAATATTTGGTATTAAATCTACCCGGTGTTGCTGGGTAAATCGCGAAACAAAGGTGGTTATAATGGCAATACCAAAAGATCCACCAAGTTGTCTCATCATCCCTGTAAAAGCAGCACCGTCACCAATATCCTTGCCTTTTAAAGTAGAAAGCGATAACGTAGTAATAGGTACAAATAATAATCCTAATCCAACTCCTCGTACGACGAGTGGCCAAAACATATTTTCAGCTCCAGTATCGGGTGTCATCAATAAATACATCCATAAACTATATAAAAAGAAGACTCCAAAACCAGCGGCGGCCAGTATTTTTTGAGGTACTCCGCGTTCTAAAAGTTTACCGATTACCGGCATCATTAAACCTGTAGTGATCGAACTTGGGATAAGTAAAAGTCCCGCATCTGTAGCTGTCCAGCCTAAGATAGATTGGGTATAAATAGGAATAATAAAAGTGGAACCAAAAAGCCCAAATCCAAGTATAAAGGTAAGTACTGTACCAATACTTAAGTTGGTATCTCTCAGTACCCTAAGATTTACCACTGGGTATTTGTAAGTAAGTTCTCTCCAAATAAATAATACCAGTCCAAAAGCGGCCATTACCGATAAGGTAACAATCGTGCCATCTTCAAACCAGTCGTCTTGCTGGCCATGTTCTAAAACAAATTGTAATGATCCTATAAATGTAGCAAGGAGTATAATTCCCCACCAGTCAACTTGATTTGCTTTGAGTTTATCACCATATTTAGGACTCCTTACAAATAGAATAGTAAGGAAAGTGGCAATAATCCCAAGCGGAATATTAATGTAAAAAATATACGGCCAGGAAAAATGATCTACTAAATAGCCACCTAGTGGTGGTCCTAAAGTAGGACCAACGATAACGCCCATTCCATAGATGGCCTGAGCCATACCGCGTTTTGCTATAGGATAACTTTCAGTAATAATAGTTTGTGCCGTAACTAAAAGAGCACCACCACCCATTCCCTGGATAAACCTAAAGGCTACCAGTTCCCAGATATTAGTTGCATTTCCGCATAGAAAAGAAGAGATGGTGAAAATGATAATAGAAGCCGCAAAATAATTTCGGCGACCAAACTGCTTAGAAAGCCAACTTGTCATTGGGATAATGATTACATTGGCAATAGCATAAGCGGTAATAACCCATGCTATATCTGTTAAAGTGGCGCCAAGACTACCGCGCATATCATTTAGCGCAACATTTACGATCGTAGTGTCAATAATTTCCAGAAGCGCACATAAAACGGCAGTGATTGTAATAATTACTCTTCGGAATCCATATTCAACCAGACTGTCTTCGTCTTGTATTTGAGCTTTATTTTCAGCCATAATTTATTTTAAATGCACATCGACCAGCACGTTCATTCCAGAGCGTAGACGATCTAATTTTTCTTTATCATTCTCATCAGAGAATTCAATTTTAACGGGCAATCTTTGTACTGTTTTTACAAAGTTTCCCGTGGCATTATCCGGAGGAAGTAAAGAGAATCTGGCACCGGTAGCGGGAGAAAAGGCGGTAATTTTACCTTCAAATTCGTAATCTGGGTAGGCATCAACCTCAATCCCGACTTTTTGCCCGATTCGCATTTTTTCCAGCTGAGTTTCTTTAAAATTTGCAATGATCCATTTATCATAGGTATTGACTAAATAGAAGAGAGATTGTCCCGGTTGTACAAATTGTCCCGGTTGAATATCTACACTAGATAATTGCCCATCTATTGGTGCGGTGATTATGGTGTAATCCATATTTAATGAAGCTGCATCCAACGCAGCTTTTGCACTTTCTACATTGGCTTCAGCAACATTCACCTGATTTTCTGAAATCTTAGTTTGCGATACCGCCGCATTGCGCTGACTGGCAGAAGCTTTTTCCTGATTCTTAAGAATTTCTAATTGTTGCTCGGCTTCTTGTTTTGCGGCAAGAGCCTGTTCATACTGCTGTTCTGTAATAGAATGATTGGCAAAAAGATTTTCGTAACGTTTAAAATCCTGCTGAGCTCTCCATAATTTTATTTCCGCAGATTTAATATTTCCACCGGCAGATTTGACTTGCGAGTTTGATGCCGCAGCATTGGCCTGATAAGAGCCTATACTTGCTTTTGCTACACCCACCTGACTTTCGGCGGCCAAAAGATTGGCTTTTGCCTGTTGCAATTTTACTTTATAATCCCGATTATCGATTATCAATAAAGTATCCCCTTTTTTTACTTTTTGATTATCGCTAACAAAAACTTTCTCAATATAACCACTAACATGGGGGATAATTGGGTTCATATTGGCCTCTACCTGGGCATCATCGGTTTCTTCATGAGATAAAGAATGTATAAATTTATACCCTCCATATATGATTCCAGCCAGGATTAATGCACCTATAATGAAGATAAATTTCTTATTTGTTTTTTTCTTTTCTTCCATCTTATTAAAAAGATTAGTTGTTTTTGAAATTGAATTTGTTTGTTAGAAGACCTTCGGCTTGTAATAATTGATAGTATTTTAAGCTAATATCAGCCTGGGCGTTTGTTTTGTTTATTTTAGACTGAAGTTGGTCTACATCGGCTTCTAAAAGATCATTGGTATCTACAAGGCCGTTATCATATTTATCTTTAACAATACGGTAGTTTTCTTCTGCCTGTTCCTGCGATTGTGAATAAACTTCAAATTGGGTTAAGGCCAGCTGGTATTCTTCTTCTGCATTTTTAACCTGAATTTTTACATTGTCTTTTGCTTTAGCGATATTGTATTGAAGTTCTTCAGCTTTATGCTGTGCAAGTTTCACATCATTCTTAGCTTTAAATATTTTTGAAATATCATAGCTTACCCCAACTCCTATATTCATTGCATTGGTAACGGTTAAAGCATTTTGAATATCTAAAGCGGCATATCCACCAATCAATGCAATAGAGGGATAATAGTCAGCTTTTGCAATTTTGATGTTGTTTTCTGAAGCTTTTTGTCTATACTCCAGGGCTTCCAGATCTGCACGATGTATGGCACTATTTTCTATAGCAGGGGTAATACCTATTGTTCCTTCTGGTAATTTAAAAGTGAATTCCTCTGGAAGTTTTAAAAATGTCGCCAATCTAAAATTTAGAATTCTAACATTTTTTTGAGCTTCTTTTAGTGTAAGATGAATATTAGCTTCCTGTAATTTCGCTTTTAAAAGATCATTTCTTGCTAATAGTCCGTTTTCTTCCATAGCACTAAAATCTTTAACGCGCTGCTGTGCGCTTTTAAGATTTTCTTTTACAACGGCTACCATTTGCTGCGCCTTGTAAAGATTAAGATAAGTACTAATTGTTTGTAACGCGATACGTTCTTTGCTACTGGCAGCTTCAAGACTTGTGGCTTCAAAATTATTTATACTGGCAGCTACAGCATTTTTTAATTTAAACCCTGAAAATACAGGCATAGAAACACTGGCCTGGCCTAGCATGATTTGATTAATATCTGGTGTGCCAACATCTTCTGCTTCTCCCTCAGTAGGATTTGAATTTCCCACCGCTAGTTGAAGATCTATATCAGGACTGGTGAGGTATTGATATTGTCCTGAAAGGGAAAACTCGGGATATTGGTTGTTTTTAGTAACCTTCAGTTCTTCTGAAGCTGTTTTAATGGTCGTTTCAGCAAGCTTGGCATCATCACTGTTATTAAGAGCAATGTCTACAGCTTCTTTAAGGCTTAAAGTTTTATTTTCCTGAGAAAAACTTTGGAAACCTAAAAATAAACAACACATTAACACTAGGGATTTACTCTTCATAGGTTAAAAGTGCTTTAATTGTTCTTTGAATATGTTGGGTTAAAGTATGAGCTACAAATTCATCAAAATTATCTTCCTCAAATAGTCTGTGAGCTTTAGAATATATCTTTTTGTTGTAGTACAAATTGAAGTAGCTTCCTAATATCGTAGGGATAATAAGCTCTATATTTACATTTTTACTAAAAACACCTTCTTTTTGCCCGTCTTCAATTAGTTTTTTTAAGCTATCCAGATTTTCCTGTTTTCCTTTAAGATAATTAGAGAAATCGATTTTAGGATGCTCTCTGGAAAATTCAAAATGAATTAGTTTTTGTATCCTTCGGCTATTGTGGATACGTTTTATGACAGAGGCAACTATAGCGTCGATCTTTTCTATGAAAGTGCTTTCCTGCTGAATTATCTGTTCAATTTCAATTTTAAAACTCGAAATGCGATAAGAAACTAAGGTTTCCAGGAGTTTTTCTTTGCTTCCAAAGTAGTAGGAGATCATAGCAATATTAATTCCGGCTGTTTTTGCAATCATCCTAACCGAAGTTCCATCAAAACCATTTTTAGAAAATAATTCTTCAGAGACCTTTAGAATATGTATTTGTTTTTCGTTTAATTCCATACACTGAATCATAAAAATTCGGGTACAAATTTAAACAATTGTTTAAATTAAACGTTTGTTTAATTTCATATTAACATACAACGTTATCGTTGTGAACGGAAGTATTAATTTGTTTTCTCTTGCTGAAGTTCTTTGATATGCTGAAAAGCTTCATGAATAGAGGCTACCTGAAAAATTTTTCGCCTGTAAAACATCCGTTCAAAGATAAGGTTCATCATGCCGGAGGGATGTGAGGTTATGACTGAAAAGCTTTTTAAAAAATAACGATTATTAAAGAATTTTAACCAGTCCTGCGAGACCGTGTAATATTCGTGTATGCGGTTGGATATATAATGTGGGCGACAATCCTCACCTAAAATTCTCTTGGCATCAGCAATTACTTTTTCAGCACATGCCCAGTTGAAAGTAATCCCTTCGTGCATTTCAGAAACGATAATATCGTCTAGGAAATAATAAATCCCAAAGTCATAGTCGATAATCTCGATTACCTGATCGATATATTTTGAATCTGAAAGTCTCATGATATCAAGTATATGGCTAATGAATGTACAATTTTTATTTGAATCTTTGAAGTTAAAAAATCAGTTTGTTTTATGCTTTAAAAAGAAAAGACCGGAATTTTTTCCGGCCCTTGAAAAGTATAATTTGTCAATACGTAAATTTTTTAATTCTGTACTTGAAAGTTTATGGGAATAGTATAGCGAACAGGTACAGGTTTACCTCTTTGCTTCCCAGGCTCCATTTTAGGTAAAAGATTAATAACTCTTTTCCCCTCTTCCTCAAGAAGTTTGTGTGGTCCTCTTGCCTTTACATTTTTAACTTCACCGTTTTTATCTATTTCAAACATAATCGTAACACGGTTTATACCGCTTAGACCTATATCTTCCCCTAACCCGGTATCAAACTTTTTACCAATAAAGCGCGAAATTTTTTCGCTCATACAGGCCTTTCGTTCTTCGTTATCCTTTAAGTTTTCGCATCCGGGAAAAATAGGGACATCTTCGATAAACTCAAATGGAACCGGATCTACAGGTTCGCTATCAGGTACTTCTATAATATCATCTACTTCTACGATATCATCAAGACTGGTTTCTGTAGTTTCTATTTCGTCTTCAGGTTCGGGAGAATCATCTTCTGTAATCTCGATTACCGGTGGATCTTTAGGTTTTGGAGGTGGTAAGTCTTCCTGAACCTTAGTTATAGGGATGGCTTCTTCTTCAGGGATATCCAAGGGATCCCATTTTTCTGTCGTCGCCTGCTGTTGATCATAAGTTTTGAGATTAATCATAAAATAAGATAACAGCAAGACGGCAATAAGTCCAATTTGTAAAAATAGAACGGTCTTTTTCCTAAGATCTGCCTTTGGGTTTTTCTTTGGTTTCATAATGAAAAGAATTTATGTTAATAAAAAAAGTTACAACTTGAACTTATCAGACGTACTGATAATTAGGGTGGTAGGGATATTATCTCGAATCACAACAAGCGTGCCGAAGAATTGAATTTTTAGATTATACAAAAATATATAGGTTGATTTTTTACATATGAAACACTTCTCAAGGTTGAGGTTCTTCATTTCAGGCATAAAAAAAAGCGACTGTACTTTTATATACAATCGCTTTTAAGAAATATAAAATAAATGAGTTTACTACTTACTCAAAGGAGTTTTATCGATATACATTTTTTGGTATGTAGGCTTGAACATATTACTCTCCCCAATTTTTGCGAAATCAATTTTATTTTCTTGAATTCTTTTAGTTTGAATTTGTGACCTTCCTAGAATTTCGTCAAGTGCACGAGATAAAAATGGTTCTTCGGGATCGCCCAGTATGCCTAAATTGCCTAAATCTTCTTCTATTTGAATATCTGGAATCAAACCATCTACAAAATTAGTATATCCATTTTTATTGGCTATTTTAAGTACTAGAGGCTGCATAGCATAAGTATGCTCGTCGTTCCTGTTTTTTTCGCTAAATGTTGGACTATCATATAGTGTAATTGAAGCTTGAAATTTACCAGTTGTTGTTTCACCAATTTGCACCACATTTATATAAGGATCCAGACCATTAATTATAAGTTCACTTGCAGATGCCGTTGAAACGGTAGTAAGGATATAAACTTCCTTTAAGTTTAAACTATTGATTATTTCGCCCGTACTAAGTTCAGTATCAAATTTATTGACAAGATAATCTGGAAAATTTTCTTCGTAGTATTTTTGATAATCTTCGTTCCATTGCTCCTGGGCAAAAACCTGACCTTCAAACTGTCCGGTGATCATACTTGCCAGATCTGTAGCAGTAGTGACAGATCCTCCGCCATTATATCTTAGATCTAAAACAAGATCGGTAATACCTGCACTTTTAAATTCACCAAAAGCTGTATTAAGTTCTTTATCAAAATTTGCTATAAAGCTATTATACATTAGATACCCGATTTTTTTTTCATTCAGCTCAATCACTTTATTAATAAATACAGGGTTCATGGTATAGTAATCATCGGTAAGATTGGCCGTATTATCCGTCATATGGATTACGCCGTCTTCAACATAGCCAGTATTGATAGTAAAAGCATCCTTAGATAATAATTCAGTATAATTTGAGGTTGTTAATTGCTCTCCGTCAACTTCGGTAAAAATTGTACCTCTCGATAATCCTTCCTCTTCAGCAGATGTTCCCGGTAAAATATATTGTATATATCCAAAAACATCATTTGTCCCTCTAATTACTCCAAGTCCAAATTCCATTCCGGTGGCTCCACTTATTCCGTCGAATTGATTTTCAAGTTCCTCATAATCATCGGTAATAAAACTAAATCTATCCTGGCTTGAAAGCAAATTTTCGAAAAGTGATTCGGGTGTGCTAAAATTGTTTAGGAAGTCGGTTTTAGCTTTATCGTTGGTAAAATAATCATCAGCCAGTTCTGGAACATCGGCTTTATAAAGATAAATATCATTAAGTCCTCGATAAATAAAATTTTTAACCTCAAAATCAATTCGCTCTTCTTCTGTTTGTTCTTTTTCTTCTGCAGTGGGATCTTCCTCTGTAATATCACTGTCATCAGAGCATGCATTAAAGGAAAATAAACTTGCTAAGAATAGTAATAGTAAAAAATTCTTTTTCATTAGTTGCAATTTTTTAGAGTATATCAGCAATTATGCCAATTGATTTTATAAAATATACGAAGATACTACTACTGTGGATTATTATGATGTGGATTTTAACGTTATTTAGTACTAAAGGTCCATCTATCTCCCAAACTTGTAGACTTCCCATCAGAACAATTAACAATCCAATAGTATTTTTTATTAGTTTCTATGTCAACTTCTAGATTATTTTGTTCTAAATCTTTTTTAATAAGGTTGAGATTGCCATCTGTTCCAAAATAAATATCATAAGTAAGAGTATCATCATCTATATCAGATGACTCCCAATTTAATAAAATAGTGGTTCCGCTTATAGCGTTTGAGTTATTGCCGGGAGCTATTAACTTAGCTTTAAAAGGAATATGATTATTAGCAGCCTCACCTTCTACATAAAAAGCATAGGCGTTTGAATAGGTACTCTTATTATCCATAATGTCCATGGAATATAATCGCCAGTAATAAGCTTGGCCCTTAGGGAAATTTATATTAATAGAGAGGCTGGTGGTAGATTCAGTTTTAAAAATGTCAGAGAAAGAGCGGTTATTAGAGATTTCAATTATATATTTCACTTTATCGCCATCGGGGTCATTAACTTCATTCCAAGAAAATTCGATATCCTGATTGATGCAAAGAGAGTTATCATCTGGATAGATCAATTGAGGAGCAGTAGGTGCTTGATTGCTTGGAATATTTGGATCTTCATTAGAACTATTTTCTGGTGAACATGAAAACAAGCAAAAAATGGATAATATGAAAATTAATAGCTTCCTCATCTTTTAATAATTTTAATTGTCTCAGGGTTATATTCTCCAAGTTTTAAAAAATAAATACCAGTTGCATATTCACTAAAATCAAATTCAAGAATTTTGTTTTTAATTTTAATGTTTCCTGCAAATAGTAAATTTCCAGCGGAAGAATATAAGTTTGTTTGAATTAGTTTGTTTTCTGAAAACCTTGTTTTTTCTAAGTTTATAAAAGTAGAATTAAAAGTGGGATTGGGGTAAGCTATTGCTTTTAGGTTAGTACTGATACGCTCCCCATATGATAAAGAACAATCACCTGAAGAAACTACTTCTAGGTAATCCCCTGCAGTTGTATTTACGGCAATATTCTCTTTATTCGTATTGGCGATTTGGTGACCATTTAAAAATACGCGATATGGTTTTTCTCCTCCCTTCATATTGATTGTGGTTTTATTAATATTCGATTGGGATGCGTTTGTTTGAACCTCGAATACTTCTGGCTCTAATATTTTAAATGTGTAGCAATCGCTGTAATTATTGACTTTAGCTGTAAGGCATAACATGTATTCTCCGGATTTTAGCTCTTTAAATGTAAGATCATTCACAAAATCTTTTACAAATCTTTCGTTCCCCGTGGTAAGGACTGCGGTATATGGAATAGAAGAATCTCCTGTATTAATTTTTAGTTTTCCGTTCTTTTTACCAATACAAGTCGCATTAGTAACCTCTAAAATTGCGGCACCAAGCTCGATTTCTTCAATATTAATATTTAAAAAAGCAAAATGTCTGATGCCGGTTTTGATATCGGTCTCAATAATTTGAATGGTTCCTGTACCATGTGGTCCCCAATCTGCCGAAATAGTATTCTTATTTTGAGTGATATTTGCAACACCATTGGCAAACCATTGGTATCGTATGCCTTCTTTTTCAGAAACTCTGTAAGTTTTATTAGTGGAAAATTCTTTGACATTTGTGTCTCCTGTAATTTTAATGTCATAATCATTTTTCTCCAGAACTTTTACTTCAATTGATTTTTGGGGTGCAGTTGAACAGGAGCTTATAGGAGTTACAGTTATAGTATATGTGCCTGGCGTTTTCCATAATACTTCAGCATAGTTTTGCTGGAAATTGATTTCTGGATTTCCCGATACACTCCACTTATAATTAATAGCATTTTCATTAAGAACTGAATAAGTTGATTTTGTTCCCTCAACAACTTCTAGGTCCCCGTCAATGTTTGATATGTTGGGAGTATTTTTACTATCCAAAGAAATATTGAAAATTTCAGTATCAGTACTATTTGCATATAAATTCTTACCATTCTTATAAAACTTATCTAAACTGGTTCCTATATTTTTAACAGCATTCCAAGTTTCTCCTGCGTCGCTACTTTTATAAAGTATTGGGCCACTTACAGCATACCATTCATTCTTCGATTTGGCGTATAGAAATTCAGTTTTATCGCTAATAGTGGTAAAAACTCTTTTCCAGGTATTTCCTTTAATCGACTGTAATAACTTTTATGCTTCCTGTGAGCGGGTATTTAATCCTTCCCTGCGAAATAAACCGGTCGTGGTCTTATCTAACAATGATGGATGCGTAATTGCCCGGAGTAATGAAGCGAAAGCCCTCGGCATCCCTATGGGGGCACCGGCTTTTCAGTATGAGAAACTATTTCTCGAACATGAAGTAGGGGTGTTTTCATCAAACTACGCACTCTATGGAGATATGAGTAACCGGGTAATGAACATCCTGAGCCGTTTTACCCCCGAAATTGAAATTTATTCGATCGATGAATCTTTCCTGAAATTTAATGGGTTTGAATTATATGATCTCCGGCAGCTTGGAATGACTATTATTGATCAGGTATTTAAAAGTACAGGGATTCCTATCAGCATTGGTTTGGCTCCCACTAAATCCCTGGCGAAAGTGGCTAATAAGATCGCTAAGAAATATCACCTGCGTACCGGTGGGGTATATGCTCTGGATGATACCTTGAAAATCGAAAAAGCATTACGCTGGACGAAGATCGGTGATGTTTGGGGAATCGGACGGCAATATCAAAAACGCTTACTCCTGATTAAAGTTCATACCGCCTGGGAGTATACACAATTGCCTCATGAGTATGTGCGAAAAGAATTTTCTGTGGTTGGGATTCGATTGCAACGTGATTTATCCGGGCAACCCACCCTTGATTTTGAAGAAGTCATGCATAAAAAGAATATTGCAGTAACCCGATCATTCGAAAAAATGTATACCCATTTTAATGATCTTAAGGAGCGGATATCCACCTATGCTGCAAAAGCAGCTTTTAAACTTCGGAAACAAAACTCAGGTTGCACCATGGTGCATGTATTTTTAATTACCAACACCTTTCGAATAGATTTGAAACAGTATAAGGCGAGCCGTGGAGTGAGCCTGTCCTTCCCAACCAATTCTACCATTGTCATTACAAAAGCGGCTATACATGGATTGAAATCCATTTTTAAAGATGGTTATCAGTATAAAAAAGCAGGGGTCATTATCATGGGAATTAGCCCGTATACTACTCGTCAATTACCACTCTTTACCAAAGAAAATCCCAAACATGAGGAGCTGATGAAAACCCTGGATGCTTTAAACCAATCTCAGAATGGAAAATTAAAATTTGCCGGTCAGGATTTGGGACGTACCTGGAAAATGAAACAGGAACGACTCTCCCAAAGATATACCAGTAGAATTGATGAAATTATAAGGATTAAAGCCTAGATCGTTTATTTCCTGGATAAACTTATGTGGATAGCCCCCAAACTTAATTACAGTTGGAAAATTTAATTTCGGAATGTTATATCACAAACTTTTCTGTTCTTATACCTTTTTCAATTTACTCGATAATCGAGATGAAATACTCCGAGACCTGTCTCGTTTTAAATATTTTCTGTTCAAATTAAATGCTTAGTGGCTTTGCAACGAAGATAGTTACCCATCAATTTATTCTAAGCTATGGTAACAGATAAAGGTATTCTGGGGCTACTAAAAACCAAAGTATATTTTAATATTTATTTCCTATTTCCTCATTTTACTCATTCACCTAGATATTTATTTACAGTTTGTGCAGGGTGTTGAGGTTAGTGTTAAATTCTTTCGTACTACGATAATGATCAACTGATAATTAGTATAAGGTTTTTGATGAGTCTTTTTTAGTGGTTTTCATGGGCTAAATGATCCCATATTTCCGCATTTGCTATACTGTTAAATGTTATCGTAGTCCGCTTCGTACTACGAAAGATTCTCCATAGTTCTTCCCAGTTTTGTACTGAAAGTCAAATCAACCATCCCATCGTTACCGTTTGAAGATTTGGTTAGTTTACTGGTAGCGGTGGGATTTTAAAAATCATTTTCTATGTCTGCAACTATTATTACCACCGACGACCTTCGGGAATTTAAACTGCAATTGTTTAAAGAACTCAAGAATTTAATGCACCAAACCGAGGAAAGGAAATTGAAAAAATACTTAAAATCTTCGGAAGTGATGGATCTGCTCCAAATCAGTCCGGGAACGCTACAGCATCTGCGATTGAATGGAACCTTGCCGTATGTTAAAATCGGCGGCTTGATCTTTTACGAGGCGACGGATATTCAAAAAGTTATGGATACTCATCGTATTCAACATCATTCCGGCTTTTCCAAATGAATTATATTCGACACCTACAGCTGGTTTATCAGCAGTTTATGGAAGATGAGCGTCTGAATCCTTCCCATATTAGCCTTTATATGGCCATATTCCAGGAATGGAATAGTGCCCGGTTTCCAGGCGAACTTTATATCAACCGCCAGCAACTGATGCTATCCTCAAAAGTACGTTCGCAATCTGGATATCACCGCTGTATTAGGGAACTGGATGTTTTTGGATATCTCCAGTATATGCCCTCGCATAATCCCTATCAGGGAAGTCGGGTGAAGATGTTCACTTTTCGAACAAGTAGCGAACAAGCAGACGATCACAGGGATCCCATATTGGAACAAGTAGCAGCACACTACTATCCCAAATATGAACAAGTAGACGAACCTTATATAAACAGTAATAAACAACAAACATTAAAAAACATAAACAATACCAGTCCCACCTTTTTTGAAAATGAAATCATTCTATTTTTTAAAAAACAAAACTGGCCGGTTACCGAGGCTAAAAAGTTCTTTAGTTATTACCAAAATCAATACTGGAAAACCACGAAAGGCAACATCATTACGGATTGGAAAGACGCTGCCCAAAAATGGATCGCACGTTATAAGCGCTGGCAAAAAGAAAAAAAAGTGAATCAGGATTTTTTAAAAACTTCTAAAAACAAAGATTATGGACAACCCCTCTAAAATTGTTGAAAATGGGATCACCTATAGCCTGGGCGACTTTGACGGTACCACTATGCATTATGATTTCTACCGTATTCTTGAATACCTGGAGGTAAAAGGTAAACTGCTCTATGGTGAGGAGTTTAAGATCTTTAAAATAGACCGGCCACTGATCCGGAAACTCTGTGCCTATACTATCAACGATAGTAAAGCGGCTAAGCGATATGGAATCAGCTTGCAAAAAGGTGTTTTGCTGAATGGTCCGGTGGGTTGCGGAAAAACCAGTCTAATGAAATTACTTCGATATATTATCCCTGGTAAACCTACCTATGAGATGATCCCCTCCCGTAATGTGGTGTTTAGTTTTAACCACCTGGGATTTAAAACCGTAGAGGAATATGGGGATTCCGGGAGTTATTGTTTTGATGACCTGGGACTCGAACCTTACGGGCGGTTCTATGGAAAAGATGCCAACGTGATGGGAGAAGTGCTACTTTCCCGATATGAACTATATCGAACCACCCGGGGACGACTGAAAACCCACATCACCACCAACCTTAATGCAACGGAACTGGAAGAGC
>CETG01038595.1_pt1 | contig 17678 bp, 18 predicted proteins | sample 361471 | NCBI WGS metagenome assembly CETG01 (sample SAMEA2622696, study PRJEB7988) | marine metagenome | isolation source: saline water (ENVO:00002010), including | reverse complement strand
AGCATATATTGAGGCATTTATTTTTATTAGAGATGAAATTAAAATCAGTGATGTTATGAGTCAGCAAGCTGAGACAGAATTTAAAGGCTTACTGGATTATTTAATAAATGCACTTGCTTAAAAACTTAATAGATTTGACTTTGGAAAATATATATAGCTATATAATTATTGATTTTAATTACAATGATTCATTCGTCAGATCTAAATAAATATATTGATCTTTATAAAGATTTTTTGCATCCAAACCCAAATATTAACTCTCAAGCAACTTTTCTTTTGAAAAAAGAATTTAGAGTTAAATTTATGAACGATCTTATGAATAATCTAACAGAAGAAGACTTAATTATAAGAAGAAAATCAATATTAGCTTTAGGGGAATATGGAGAAGGAATCTTCAACTTAATCGTACCATTATACTTTAAAAGTGTAGACAAGACTGTCAAGGTTAGCTGTCTTAAAACTATTATAAAGGTTATAGTTAATTTTAATTTAGTAAAATTAAGTAAAGATGTGATGTTAGTTATTGATACAGCACTTCAAGACAGTTCTCCTGAAATAATACTTAGTGTTATCTCTATTTTAAGGCAATTAGGCCTTGATGGTAGAGATATTTTGATGAAAACTTGTAGAGATAAAGACTTATTAAGAGCTAAAGCTTCTGTTAGTGCACTATTAGAAATTAAAGATAAAAAGGTTGAAGACTTGTTTGATGAATTGTTAAATGACAAATCAATTGATCCCATGATAAAGGAAGATATTTTAAGAGATAAAAGTATTTAATATCTTATGTTTTTTCTTCATCATCAAGTTTTTTTATGGCTAATTCAACTATTTTTTTAATATTTTTATCATCTTCAACTGCAAATAGATCTTTAAGTTGGTTTAAAGCTTCTTTAATATTTAGTTGCATTAATGATAAAATGGAAGCTTTTCTAATGTCGGTATTTTTATTTTTTAATTGTCCAATTAATATAGGAATAAAAGATTCTATTTTATATAATTTACCAACTAATCTAATAGCTTCAACCTGTACAATTTCATTTTTATCATTAATAGCATTCTCCACTAACTCAATTGCATCTTGATCTTTTGATTGTTTGATATGTTCTTCAAGCGCTGAAATTGCAGCTGACTTAACTTTAATGTTTTTGGATTTAGCTGCTTTTTTTATTGCATCTGTTGCATTGGCTCCAATAAAGGATAAACACCATGCAGCAAGACCATGTTGCATTTCTGTATGTTCTTGATTTTCTAGGACTATGACCAAATGCTTTACAGCATCCTCTCCAAATATCGCAATCGCACCTGCTGCAGAGCATTGCACTACCATGTCTGAATCATTGGTAAGTGCTTTTATTAAATGAGGTAAAGCTGTTGGATCTTCAACTAACTTTAAAGTCTTAGCTGCTGCTCTTCTTTGTATGACATTTTTACTATTAAGAAGGGCATGAATTAACTCAGGTAAAGCTTCACTGCCTATTTTTCCTAGTTTCTCTGCATAACTTCTTCTAACTAAACCATTGTTATCGCCTAGACCTTTGATTAATAACTTTATATTGCTTTGCTTTTCTTTGCTTTTAATCTTAGCGATGCTTTTCTTGCCAATGATTTTTGCGCTTTCTTCTTCATTTTTCGTTTTGCTTCTGGAATAACTATCCAATTTTTTATTGTCCACTTTAAAAAACATTATATATTCTTGATAAAAATATTAGCTACTTTTGATTATATGTATTTTCATAAATAATATTTTTACTTTTACATGAAAAAAATTATGCTAAGTATTAAGGATTTAAACTTCCTATTAAATAAAGATTCTCATATTCAAAGTGCAAACCAATCAATTTAATAATCTACCAAAAATAAATAAAAAAGATGCTATAAATATTCTGAAAAAGCCACTGTCTGAGCTCAAGATTTCAGCAGATTATTATAAAGCAGTATTTCATCTAGCAAATTATCCTTGTAAAGAGTCAGAGAATGTACTTCTTGACTTTATTAGAACTGATAGTCATCAACTTGAATTTCAAATAGCAAAAAGGAAAGCTATAGAGGTACTTGCTGGATTTGATTCTAAAAAAGCTATACCGATAATTGCAGATTTTTTAAAAAATGATGACCCTTATCTTATTGAAACAGCTATTTGGTCATTAGGTAAATTAAAATGTAATGATATTAATATTATTCATCAGATTTGTAATTTATTATATAATGAATTTAATAATAAAAGAGTCGTAATACAAACATTAACAGTATTAGGTGTTACAAAAGAAATCAATAAGTTTAGATCATTATTAAGAGATAAGCTGTCCTCCAATGGACTGAAGGGAGCTTGTTTGGCTGCATTAATAAAACTTGCCGGTGAGAGAGAGAAGCTTAGTGAACTGAAAGATTTTTTGAGATTATCTAATCAAAATGATAGACATTGTGCAGTTCAAGATATTATTAATGCAGGTGAGTTGTCTATGATTCCCTTTTTAATAAAGGCACCTATTTCTCCATCATTTAAAATAAATGCAATAGATTACCTCTGGACTAATGAATCTTTATATTATGAGGATATAAAATTACTTGATTCTCTTGATTCAGTAATTCTAGATGATCCCAAAAATATAAATACTTTCGAAGTTGATAATTTTAAAATAGATATAAACTTTTTAATCTCTCAACTTTTTCATACAGATTTTAACAGATGTTATAAAGCAATGAAAGAATTACAGAAATTTCAACCAGAAGAATTATTGTATTATTTAAATATTAATTGGGATAAAGCAAAATCAGATTACGGTGCTATATATTTCTTTATTAATGCATATAAATTTTTATTGGAAAAGGGATTATATGATAAATCAATTTTTCAAAAATTAGATTTTGTCTTATCAGATAATTGGCCAGATTATATCAAATTCAAATCCTCGGCAATTCAAGTTTTACTCTCATTAAATAGTACTAATTTATATAATAATTTTAATCAGTTTTCAGACGAGAGACTTACACCTTTTTGGAAAAATAGATATGCAGCATTACTTGTATTCCAAAATAAGAAAATTAATATTAATAAAGACTTTTCAAGGCTTTTCTTAAAAGATAGTAATAGATTTGTCAGATTAAAGGCACAACAAATATTTTTATAATGCATTAATATATAGTATCTAATATAATTAAAATCTATGCCCAATTTTTATCAATAAATAGATCAAAATTATCAAGTTTCTTAAATATTAATGGCCCAAAGTTTGATCCCCAAACTTTTTTACCTGTTTCTTTACTATATCCAGAGTCCTCAGTAATAAGAGTATTCTTATTTAGTTTTACTTCACTTTTTATAAAAGTTATTTCTTTACCTCTCTGTGTAAAGCATTTTTCTCCTGGTTGGATACTTCCTAGGAATGATCCGGGTGTACTTTCTCTGAAGTGCATCGAGCATCCAGAATTTTCATGTAATATTGTATTTGATATATTTTTTAAAAGAGATATATCTAAGGCAGCACCTGTAAATCTTTCTTTATTCTCGATCTTGTGATTACTGATAATAAAAATATCTTTTATTTGAGATAATTTATTTATAGCCTGTCTATATGGATTCCATTTATCATGTTGATATCTTTGTTCTGAATAAAATGCATAACATTGAAAGTCTTCGAAAAATAATGGTCGAATATGGATCTGAATATGTGCAAAGTATTTAGGATTTGCTAAAGCTTGTTCTTTATTGCCATATATACCGGAAATTACTTTTGCGAATTCTAATATTGATTTATTTCTCATCTTATATAATATAACTTATTTCTTTATACAACGAATTTCAGATGCATAAGATGTTTGTAAAATTGCTAAAGAGTCAATAGCTCGTGTAATAGATGTTCTACTTCTTAAATTATTAGAAACGAACCATATTCTTTCTTCTGTTGAAATATTATTGTATTTTGAGTAAATAACAAGCGTACCATCATTCACAATCTTATATGATGATATTAATTCTATAGCTTCAGTATAACCAGAGCTTCTAATAATCTTGCCCTCAGTTTGAGTAATTTTTAATGGAATTAGAATGCTTTCACCTGAAGAATTTTCTTTTTGAGTTAGATCGTCCCATTCACTTTTTGCTTGCCAAGTAATTAGAAATGCATGCTTTACTTCATTGATATTAATAGAATTATCTTTTATTAATTTTATAACTTTAGGTTCATGAATTTCAGTAGTAATTATCTTTATTTTGCTTCTGATTTCTTCAAATTGTTGAAATGCAAGTGAATGTCCACTTCTCATAGAGTTCCACTCACCAACACTTTTTAAGAAAAATTGTTCAATTTGCATCTATTTATTTGAAATTTGTATTAACTGCTTTTTGTGGAAATTCAATGATTAGAACAAATGTCGCTTGTTGCGAAAGCTTTTGTCATAAATGAAGTCTCTAGAAAACTTTTTGTTTTAAGATCCGTTGGAGAATTCCATGATCTTATGTATGGAACTGTATCCTCACCGAAAAAATTATTATATTCTATAGAATCTATTAACCAATCAATATGAGATTCATAGCCTAATTCATCTAAAATCCTTGAGCTTTCAATAACTTCTCTTTGACTTTTGATGGGTCTACCAAGAATATGTTTATATCTAAGTTTTATAGATTTATATTGGCTGATATTATCAAAATAGATATTTCTATAAATACTTGATTTGCATAATTTCCTTATAAATTCTTTTATTGTGATGTCTCCATTCCTTAGCTTCCTCTCAATTTCAACTGGTCGCTCAGATTCCATTAAATAAAAATTCCCAAAGATATTTTTATATAATGTATTTATTACTATTAACAATACATCGTCATCATTGGGAACAAATTCTTTGATTTTTAATAGGTTTCTTTTATTATGATTTTCATTAACTATTTTATAATTATAAGTATCAATCTTATCGAGTTTGTAATTACTCATTATTGTGTTAATTAGTAAATTTGTATTCAGCTGAGGTTTTGACTTAGAGGTAGCCGTAAATTTGTCTTTTTTACCTGGCATAAATGCTCCTCTAATATGCAGATTATAGGTTGTCAGTTTGCTTCCTGATAATCTACTTTTATTGTATTTAACAGGGTTTTTATTGATAGTTTCTGCTCCTAACCTCATTGCTTTAAATGGTGTCGCTAACATATCAATATTTAGTAATAACTAAGTTTAACAATATAAATAGAATAAATATATCTTTTCTAAGCCTAATTAACTTTATGATTTAATTTCTTAATATTATACTTGGACTTTTATATCTTTTTTTTTGAGTTATAGAGGCCTTTTTTATTGAAACCAGTAATCGTTGCAAGAGCAAACATTCCAAGTAAAGCAGCCCCAAGCATAAGTCCAGCTCCTTGACTTACTCCTGCTCCAACAGCTACAAGAATAGAATCACTAATTAAAAGACTAATAATTAACGACGGTGTAAAAAGTCGCCAGCGTGTTCCTCCTATCCCTAGTGCATAACTAAGGAAATCAAAAAGTCCAGTCATCAGAAGTCCTGTCATTAGGAAAAAATTTCCTTCAAGTTGATTTTGATTAAACCCTTCAATTCTTTTCATTGCTTTGATTCCAACTAACTTACGCACAGGTTCTCTTCCAAATTTTCTGGCTATTAAAAATGCTGCTTGGCAAAAAACAAGATCAGATAAAAATATTGTTAAGTATCCTGTTTTAAAACCCAGTAATGATCCTGCAAAAAGTGAATAGACAGAACTTGGCAATGCTGGGAGAATTACGCTAATACCTCGGAGTATGAAAATCCCTAAGGGAGCAAAGACTCCCATTTGTTGTACTTGATTGCGAAGTGGCTCAATTCCGTATGACTGTATTAGGAAGAGAATTAAAATGCATGCTCCAATAATTAATGCAATTAGCAGGAATTTCTGTAATTTTTTAGTGTTCAAAGTAAACTCCAATTGTAAGCTGATTAGAAATAAGAAAAATATTTAATTTATTATGCTCCTTAACATCTATTTTATTGGATTTTTGTATAAAGATTTACTTGATAGATGATTGATAAAATTTAAGATAATCGAGTTAATGCAAAATAAAATTACAAATTTAAACTTATTGATTATTAATGTATCCTGAAGGATTTTTGCTTTGCCAATTCCAACCATCTCGACAAATATCCTCAATTTTTCTTTTTGATTGCCATTTGATATGTTTTAATGCCTTCATTGGATTGGCTAATGAAATTGCTGAATCTCCATGTCTTCGTTGTCCAAATTTGTAAGGGATCTCAATTCCAGTTGACAGCGTAAATATTCTTATTAACTCAATAACACTAGTACCTTTGCCAGTCCCTAAATTTATAATCAAGAGTTGAGGTTCTGAGGAAATTAGAGTCTCAAGAGCGGCTTTATGACCCTCAGCAATATCCATTACGTGCACATAATCTCGAATGCAAGTTCCATCAAATGTTGGCCAATTATTTCCAAAAACTGTTAACGATTCTTTTTTCCCAATAGCCACTTCATTAATCAAAGGGAACAAATTATTAGGAATATTTTTTGGGTTTTCACCTATTTCACCGCTTGGATGAGCTCCTGCAGGATTAAAATATCGCAAGCATGCAATTTTCCATCCATTTTGACTAATTTGTTTTGAAGTAGTAGTTGACTGGCATCCAGCAACATTTGCAAGTAATTTTTCTATTGCCGCTTTCGTGGATCCATAGGGATTAATAGGTGAAATCGGATCTGTTTCTATTAAAGCATCCTTTTTTGTTGGCCCATAGACAGTTGCACTACTGCTGAAAATAATGTTTCTGCAAGAATTCTTTTCCATTGCTTTAAGCAGAGTAAGAGTTCCACCAACATTGTTATCCCAGTACTCAGTTGCTTTTTTAAATGATTCTCCAACTGACTTTAAACCAGCAAAATGTATTACAAAGCTAATTTGTTCTCCATCTCTTTTCGCACTTTTAAAAATATTATCCAGTAAAGCAAAATCACGAATATCTCCATTAATTATAGATACTCTTTCCAGTGCCTCATGAGGAGAGAGTTTACTTAAACTAACAACACGCTTAAGTGCTATTTGTGAACTATTAGAGAAATTATCCAATAAAAACAATTTATAGCCAGAATCTAGAAGCAAAAGAGATGTATGAGAACCAATGAAACCTGCAGCGCCTGTTAGTAGAACACATCTCATTACAGAAAAAGAAAATAATGTCTTTAATTCTCTTCTTTTATCTTAACTCTTAGGAGAGCAATTAAATATTTCAGTAAATTTATTATTATCCTAACCCCAGCTTATGCTTTTCAATATAAAATTATGAATTTTAAAATATTAGAAACTTGAAAAATAGTTTTGGCTAAAACATAATCTTCTAAATGGTATGATATAAAACAAATCAGGTTTTAGTAGATCATAAAGATTCATGAACTCTAATGAAAATATAGAACCAATTTTAGTGACTGGTGCAGCAGGTTTTATAGGTGCTGCTTTGGTAAAATCTCTGCTTTCTTTAAATCTCAAGGTTATTGGAGTTGATAATATAAATGATTATTATTCAACTACATTAAAAAGATCAAGATTAAAAGAAATTGAGGAAGTTTCTGAAAATAATGGGATATGGTTCTTTCATCAAATTCCTATAGAGGATAATGAATTATTTTCGAATATAATTCAAAAATACAACCCCAAAGTTGTTGTACATCTTGCTGCGCAAGCAGGTGTACGTTATTCGTTAATCAACCCTTTTGCTTATATACAAAGTAATTTAGTTGGCTTTTCAAACGTGCTTGAAGGATGTAGACAAAATAAAATTTCTCATTTAATTTACGCTTCTAGTAGTTCTGTTTATGGTGGTAATAAAAGTCTTCCATTCAATGAAGAGCAACCTGTAAATCATCCAGTAAGCTTATACGCCGCAACGAAGAAATCAAATGAATTGATGGCACATACATATAGTCATTTATATGATTTACCAACAACCGGTCTTCGTTTTTTTACTGTATATGGTCCATGGGGAAGGCCAGATATGGCTCCTATGATATTTGCCAACGCTATTTTAAAAAATGAGCCTATAAAAGTATTTAATTATGGAAAGATGCAGAGAGATTTTACTTATATTGAAGATGTGGTTCAGGGGATAATTCGCTGTTGTTATAAGCAAGCTAATACTGATAAATTATTTAATCCAGCTATTCCTAACCCTTCAACTTCTTCCGCACCTTATAGAATTTTTAATCTTGGTAATTCTAATCCAACTGATCTTACTTACTTTATTGAGTTGTTAGAAGAAAATTTAGGGAAAAAAGCCAAAAAACAACTAGAGCCCATCCAGCCAGGAGATGTCGTTTCTACTTCAGCAAAGATGGATTTATTATACTCATGGGTTGGATATAAACCATCAACATCTTTAGAAAAGGGTATTAGTTTATTCTGTCAATGGTATTTAGATTATTATAAAAGTGATATTAACAAGATTTGATTAACAGTTCTATTATTAATTATTTATATCTCTCATAGTCCTAATAACTTTATTCTGAAAAATGCTATTTGTTTAGACTCAACTGGATTCTTTATAAGAAAAGGATGACTTTTGATTTTGTTGAATGAGATTTCTATTTTTTCTTCTATTGTTAATTTATTATCTTTTTTAAAATCAGAATCATTCCATGCAATATCAAATGCCATAGCAAAACTGTCTGCATTATTATATAAATTTCCATTGGAATTTTCTATATTCATAAAAATTGATTTGAATATGTAATTAATTTATACTACTTGATAATACACGTGTTTTTGTAATTTAAAATATTATAGACTATTTTTTATTATTTTATTTTATGACTGATATATTTGAAGAAAACATAAAGGGGTTTTCACAACAAATGACTTAAGGAGTCAACAGAACCTGAGATTTTTGTTTAAAATGAACAATATAATAAAAATTATTTTGCCAGATATTAACGATCTTATAGTATTTTTTGTAGTTATCTTTATTGTTTTAGTCAATTGTCTTCGAAGAAGAATAAAATAATTTCAATATTGATTTTTTGATTTTTCAAATCCTTTTTTATCACACTTAATTAAATAAGTGATGCTTATTTGTTTTCTGTAAAGTTACTTTAATTTGTGGAAACTCAGGAATCTCTCAATGTAGTGCCTAATCTTAAGGCTAGAACCCCTGCAAACATAACCATCAAGAATGCAATGCCGGCTAGGTCAGGTGAATTTACAGTTAGTCCTGAAGAGAAATCCACTTTGGATAAATCAAATGTGCTTTGCACTCCTAAGAGAAGATTCATAATTTCATAACTACTTTGGTATTTATGCTAACCCAAAACCGCAATAATCTTTATTTTCTGAGCCTCTAGTGCTGAGTCTTGTCGGAGTTTGTAATAAAAAAAGTTTGTTGCTTGATTCTTCATCAATTTTTCTTTGATAAAGTGAAGAAGTGTTTGACCCGAGATTTTAGTTGATTTACAATTGGTCAGAGTTGGATCTTCAATTAGCTTTAAGTTGTTTGTTAGGGAAATTAAGCCTATATCTATAGAGAATTGATATTTTCTATTTACAGGAGTTTTTTGGAGAATTAAAGAAAAAGATTTTGAGTGAATCTTTTAATACGGTTTAAATTTAATAACTAACTTCAAAGGTTTTTAAGTATCCTCACATTGAAAACAGCTTTAATGAGCATATCATACATTCGTTTTTCACTATTGAACAAATGATTTGATTGATAGCTTCATAGGAAATTTTGTTTCATAGTAAAATGTATGTCATTAGATATTGATTTAAGAAAAGATGCATGAACCTGAAAAAAAAATGCAAAAACAGAAAAAAATAACTGGCGTAACTACATTTCCAGTTTTCTTTCCTTTACATGAAAGTGATGAAGATATTAATATTAATACGAATATATTGTCTAATTTTCCTAAGGAGGAAATAGTTACTAAAGCATTTGGGCTTCATTCAGAAGGGAAGATTCCAGAAGCAGTCAATTATTATAAGTATTGTATTCAACAAGGCTTTAATGATCATAGAGTTTTTTCTAACTATGGAATTATTTTAAAAAATCTTGGAAAGTTTGATGAGGCAGTAATACTTCAGCGTAAAGCAATTCAAATTAACCCTAATTTTGCTGAGGGTTATTCAAATCTTGCCAATACCCTTATTGGACTTGGAAAACTTCAAGAAGCAGAGTCTACTATCACCAAAGCAATTCAACTTAAGCCTGAGTTTGCAGAAGCTCATTCAAATTTGGGACTTATATTGAAAAACCTTGGGAGACCCCAGGAAGCAGAATTATCTCTGAGACAAGCGATTCAATTAAAACCAGATTTTGCAAATGCGTATTCTAATCTTGGTAATACTTTGACAGATCTAGGTAAATTAGAAGAGGCAGAAAAATTACAGCGTAAAGCAATTCAAATTAACCCTGATTTTGCAGAGGCTCATTCAAACTTGGGACTCCTGTTAATTGATATTGGTAAATTAGAAGAAGCAGAAATTCATACTCAAAAAGCTATTCAACTAGATTCTCAGTCAGCAACTTTTAAGTTAAACTTTGGAATCTGTCAGATTGCAATTGGAAATCTCAACTACTCACTAGAAATAATTGAATCAGCGCATAGAATTGATTCCAATAATGAACTTACTAAATGCTTATTAGCTATCCTAAAAGGAAAAAAAAGAATAAAGTCTAAAGATACACGATTAGAGAAAATAAAGGATTCTCTTTTTAATTACTATTCTAATTGGAATCCGGTTGTTTTATATAGAGTTGTAGAGGAAGAATTAATTAGAAAACTATATACAATAAAAACTGAAGAAGCTTCCAATCAAGATAAATATCCACGTCCAATTTTTGGAAATTTAAAAGGGTCTAATTATGATTTGTTTGAGAACAATATACCTATATTAAAAACCTTAGAAACAGATTTGATTGAATTATTAAGTAAATATTTCGATTCGGAAATTTATATTACTGAATCTTTTTTTAATATAATAAAACCCAAAGATGGCATAGGAGGTGGAAATAAAATTCATAATCATCTTAATAGAGTTGATAGGATTAAAGGCTTTAATATAATTCAGCAAAAATTTAGTTTAGTTTATTATTTATGTACAGGAGATAAAGATTCCAATGAGACAGGAATTTTGAACTTTCATGAACCGGATCAAGATTTTTCACCTGAAGAAGGAATGATTGTTGTATTCCCAGCATCTAGGCTTCATTCTGTATCCTATAATGGAGTAAAAGATAGGGTTTCTTTAGTGGTTAATTTTTATATAATATGATTTTGTTTGACTTTTGGCATGATTTTATTCTAAATAAGATTAATATGATGATAAATTGATTTTTATTTTATAAAAATAATATTAGTTAATTTTTTAACTCTCTGAGCACGAAAAATATTTGACAGCTATGAAAGATTAAAAAGGTATTAGCAGTATATAAACTGATAAAACTGATGAAAGCTTTAAGACGAATTGCAAGGAAGTCAGTCTGAAATGGTGTATTATTTTTTGGAGAAATAATTGGCAAAAAAATTATTGTATTTAGATAGAGATGAAGAGGCAGATAAGTTGCAAAGACAAGAAAAATTTGATACAGAGTTGTAAATAGAAAAGTAATGATGAATTAAATACTTCTAAGCCATTGCTTTTGTTATTTGAATTTTTCAAATAGCGATCTTGGCAATTCTTTCTTAGTAGTGAGGCTGTTTCTCGGTCAAGGTTCTGTACTTACGCCCTCTCGTATTCTCCTGCAGTGATTTGATTTTTGTTTTTGATAGAAGTCAAAAGTGTTGACCTGAATATATCTAATAATGAAAAACATCTTACTAGAGACGCTTTTCATTATTAAGTTGTTGCTATTTGGAGGTGCCAGGACCCAGATTTGAACTGGGGACACGGCGATTTTCAGTCGCCTGCTCTACCAACTGAGCTATCCCGGCTTGTACTTCCAATAATCTAACAATTCGTTTGTACCTTATAGAAAAATAATTTGAAATTTCCTTAATTTTCTTTGATACCTTATGAAATAGTTTGATTATCCCTAAATGTAAATAATTTTTTTTTCGGCATTTGAACGTGTACTTTTAAGTTGCTGGAATGGATTTGATCATATCAACTAATTTTTTATGTGCATCTGAACAGTTTTCAAGAATATGATCAAATTTTATTTTTAAATTTTGATCGTCCACTTTTAACTCCATCGAGTCAGGTGAAATGGAGAGCATTATTGCATTATTACAATTTTTTATACCGCAATAATGCTCTGCATATGCTTTTACTGCATCAGGATGGTCTTGATTCATATGATTACATATTCTTTTGCTTGATTCTTTTGTGATAGGTTCCGAATTCATGAGTGTTAATTTAAATTGATTGAATAATTTATTATTTAAACATAATAATTGATATTATTTTTAGCCTTTGTTATGACTGCAAAATATTAGTTTTTAATTATTTTATGAATTTTATAGTATTGCTTTTAAAGCAATACAAGCCACTCCTGCTGCCGGAGGTCTATTGCATGTTTTGATGGGGATACCTATTTCTTTTTCTCTTATTTTTTTCCAAGTAATATTTTTTGAACCTCCTCCAATGGTTATTATTCTCTTAGGTGGATTAACTCCTAATTCATTTAATTTTTGCCAACCCTTTGCTTCAATTCTGGCTAATCCTTCTAAAATTGCATGAAGATAAAGTACATCACTTGTTGGCCTAGGATTAAGTCTAGGAAGTAAATTTGGATCATCAATTGGAAACCTCTCTCCTTGTTTTGCTAGGGGAAGAAGATTTAATCCTGAGGATTTTAAAGGATTTATTTGTTTGCTTAATTCTTTAATATATTTTATATCGAAGAAATCTAGAAGTACTGATCCACCTGCATTTGAAGCTCCACCACATAACCAATTATCTAATAATCTGTGATTTGTAATTCCCTTATATTTAAGAGGTCTATTATGGAATTTTTTAATAACAATTGTACTTCCAAGTATTGTTATTCCATCATTTTTACTTGAATATGCGGCTAAAACTCCTGCATTAGAATCTGTCGTACCTGCTATGATTTTGAGGTTTTTGGGTAAATCTAATTCAATTGCTTTTTTTATAGATATATTCCCCATTATTTGTCCTGAAGAAAGTATTTTTGGTAGAGAATTAAACCAAGTTAGATTGTTGAACTTTTTAGGCCATGACTTACTTGAAATTTCCCAACCCATTCTTAAATTATTTCCTTCTTCTCCAAAGTCCCAATTATTTAGAAACCATCCACTAAGCCAATCAGCTTGATGCCTCAAAATTATTTTGTTTCCATATAAAGCTATTAGTTTTAGAGCTCTTCCAATACTGCTACTTGTACTTGATGCCACATTTTCTTGTGTGACAAGGTTAGAAATCTCATCACTGTACTCGGGGCATGATAAGAAATAAGGCAAAGCTTTCCCTATCGGTTCACCATTGTTTTTGCATGCTAAAAGTGTTCCAGAAGTCCCTGCAATAGAGCAGGAAACTAATTTTGCTTTAAGGTCTTTTGGTAAATGTTTGATTAATTCTTTGCAAGATTCTAGCCAGTCTTCCCATTCTTCAATGCCTTTAGAATATTTCATTGAAGACGTATATAACATTTTACTTTGATGGTTAATCACTGCAATCCTTAAACCTGATGTGCCTAGATCTATTCCAAGGACAAGAGGATTATCGTTCATTTAAGTGAATTAAAATGTTTATAAAAGGTTGCTTAATTTTTTAGCTTTTTCAGTAACTTCTTCCCATGGAAGGATGATGTCAGTCCTTCCAAAATGACCATATGCTGCAATTTCCCTGTAAAAACAACCTCCTCTTAGCTTTGGAAGATTTTGAAGATTAAATGATTGAATAATTGCACCTGGTCTTAGATCAAAATGTTCTTGCACTATTTGAGTTAAGTCATTGTCTGAAATTTTCCCTGTTCCAAATGAGTCGACAAGTATAGATACAGGTTTAGCTACACCAATAGCATAACTTAATTGCACTTCTGCTTTTTTAGCTAGATCTGCGGCAACTAAAGCTTTTGCGACAAATCTTGCTGCATAAGCTGCTGATCTATCTACTTTTGTAGGATCCTTTCCAGAGAAAGCACCTCCACCATGACGGGCATATCCTCCATAAGTATCAACAATGATTTTTCTACCTGTTAGGCCTGCATCACCTTGGGGGCCGCCAATTACAAATTTTCCTGTTGGATTTACAAGAAAACGAGTCTTCTTTCTAGAGGGTTTTAAAGGTAAATCTTCAGTAGCAGGTTCAACAACATATTCCCATAAGTCTGCTGCAATTTTTTTTTGAATTTCCTCTTCAAGATTAATACCAGCAATCTCTGATTTGTGTTGCGTAGATATAAGTATCGTATCAATTGAAGTAGGTACCCCATCTTCATAAGAAACACTTACTTGGGTCTTTCCATCAGGCAAAAGATAATCAACTATCTTCTGATGCCTAACGATTGCCAGTCTTCTAGCAAGCCTATGAGCCAGACTGATTGGAAGAGGCATAAGTTCCGGCGTTTCATTACAAGCGAAGCCAAACATGATTCCTTGATCACCTGCCCCAACTTGATCTAATGGATCTGTTGAATGATCTTCAGCTTCATCTACTCCTTGAGCTATGTCGGAAGATTGCTGGTCAAGTGCTACCAAAACGGCACAACTATTTGAATCAAATCCTCCAGCACTTGCGCCTTCATAACCAATAGTTTTGATTACCTCTCTGACAAGCTTATTGAAATCAACATTTGCTTTAGAAGTTATTTCACCAGTGATCAGACAAAGTCCCGTATTCACAACTGCTTCACATGCAACTCTGCTGGTTGGGTCTTCAGTCAAAAGTGCATCTAAAATGGCATCACTTATTTGGTCGCAAATCTTGTCAGGGTGACCTTCCGTAACTGATTCAGAGGTGAAAACGTATCTACTCATTGGTAATCTTAATTGAATAATATTTTAGGTGTTTTCATGAATCTTTAATTCATTTAATTTCTCTATCAAAAAGTGATTCTCACTAAGGATAGGAGGTCTTACCCATCCACCTGTAAAACCTATAGCTATTGCTATATCTGCTTGTTTGGCCATTTTTAAATCAGTATCTGCATCAGAAATAAGAGCACATTCAGAGGGTTTTAAGTCCATCTTTTTGCAAAGTTCTATAACTGCCATAGGATTAGGTTTATTCGGTTGATCCTCAGCGCTCCATAGATAATCAAATAGTCCATACAGTTTATTGTTCATAATAAATTCTTTTATCCCTGCGTTTGTATCATTTGTCATTAATGCCACAGTGATTCCTTCGCTCTTTAATGCTTCTAAAAGGTCTAAAGCTCCAGAAATTAGACATTTTGTTTTTGGTTTATGATCTATCTGATTAGAGAGAAAAATATCTGCCTCATCAAAGATTTGATGGCTAATTGATAATGAATTGAACCAATTAAATCCAAATAGACTAAAGACTGTAGCTGTTGACAAAATATTTTGCTCTCTTGATGCAATTGCCATAATTGCATTTGGTAAAAGAGAATTCTGAGCTATTCCATAAAGATTTAAAAGTAGCTTTCTTAAAATAAGGATTTTTATTTTATTAATTTTTAAGTTAGAAAATTTTTTTTCTGCAAATTTTATTCTCGTTTTTGCAAGCTTTAAAAGATATTTTTCACTATTTGATAAGGTTCCATCTTTGTCAAATATCAGTGACTTTATGCAACCGACAGAACTATTTCTTATGAACAGCTCCGCCATCTTTATAAATCTGACATATCAGATTGTCATTACTGCAATTGGATCTTCTCCTTCTTCAGCTTGTTCAAGTAGCATTTGCTTATACCTAGCTGCCATCTCTTCAGCTTTATCAAAAACTTTCTGGGGGTCAGTTAGCATATCTCCTGGCTCTGGTTCAAGTGCTTTTGTAGACAAAGAAATTCTACCTCTTTCAGCATCCAGATCTATTATCATTACCTTCATTTGATCATTAACGTTTAGAACTGAATGTGGGGTCTCGATATGTTCATGGCTTATTTCTGAAATATGAAGTAACCCACTTACACCTCCGATATCTATAAAGGCTCCATAAGGTTTGATACCTCTTACAGCCCCAACAACAACTTCACCAACTTCAAGTCGGTTCATTTTTCTTTCAACTAGAGCTCTTCGATGACTTAGGACGAGTCTGTTTCTCTCTTCATCTACCTCTAAAAATTTTAACGGTAAGAAATCTGCAACTAATTCTTCTTTAGCTTTTCTGGTGCTGATATGAGATCCAGGAATAAAACCTCTTAGTCCCTCAACCCTTACGAGTGCACCACCTCTATTCGTTGCAAAAACTTCAGAATATATTGTGGCATCTTCCTTTTGTAACTGTCTAACTCTTTCCCAAGCTCGTTGATATTCAATCCTTCTAATCGATAATGATAATTGACCATCTTCATTTTCTTCACTCATTATAAAAAATTCTCTTATTTCTGACGGTTGAAGTACATCACTCAATCCTTCTACTCTATTTATTGAAACTTCTTGCATTGGCATGAAAGCTGCCGTCTTTGCCCCTATGTCGATCATTGCTCCTTTTGATTCAAGGGCAAATACTGTTCCATTAACAATATCTCCAGGTTTAAAGTTGTAATCGTATTTACTAAGTAAAGATGCAAATTCATCAAGAGTAAAACCTGCATTTTCTAGGTCATTCTTATTAACCCTGCTGCTTGAGCTGTCTGCAGTAGGAATATTTTTTGGAATATCATCTTCCTGTTCTTTTAATTGAGTACTTGTATCATCGGCAAATTCTAAATTCTCTGAGTTTGAAATTTTTTCCTCAGAAATTTCATTCTCTTTTTCAAGACTTTTTTCTTGGACTTTACTTGAAGAGTTTTCAGACATGCTTGGATGACGGTCTGCCTGTTTAAGACAGTGCGAAAGGAAGACAACTTGGCCCGCCGACCAGATTGAAACCAAATTCTACTTTATTGATAGGTCTTTATTGTTAGTGAACTGAGGCTAATTCCTCTTTGACTACGGTTTTTAATGAGTCGAGGGTGGCAATGAAATCATTAATACCATGAAACTGCCTGTAAACAGATGCAAATCTAATATATGCAACTTCATTTATTTCTCTAAGTTGACTGAGAACCATTTCTCCAATTTCAATTGTTTCAACTTCTTTGCGAATACTCTGATGAAGCTTGCTTTCTATTTCTTCAACAATTAATTCAATTTTAGCTGAATTTATAAGTGTTTTTTCACATGCCCTATTTAAACCATTAATTATTTTACTTCGATTAAATAATTCTTTGGTGCCATTACGTTTTAAAACATTAATGGGGGTTGTTTCTACTCTTTCATAAGTGGTAAAGCGGAAGTCGCAATTTAAGCACTCCCTTCTTCTTCTTACACTCTTTCCAGAATCAGCTGAGCGAGATTCAAGAACTCGACTATCAGTATTTTGACAAGATGGGCACTGCATGCAGGCCTTTTAAATTAGTTTATCTAACTTTAAACATTTATTTGGCTTCTGAGAAGGGGTAGATTAAATAAAGCTATTTTTTTTATTGAATAATTGGATTAAAAAAATTGTAAATTCGGTGATATTTTTTTGATCTGAGATTTATAGACATTAAAAAAGCCCTGATTTTTCAGGGCTTTTTTAATGTCATTTACTTGTCGTACTTCGGAGGAT
>CETG01008735.1_pt1 | contig 17700 bp, 14 predicted proteins | sample 361471 | NCBI WGS metagenome assembly CETG01 (sample SAMEA2622696, study PRJEB7988) | marine metagenome | isolation source: saline water (ENVO:00002010), including | reverse complement strand
AAAGCACTAGACGACTATTTTGGCTACACTGAAGCCGGTAGTTCGTTAGAAGGAGAAATAAGGGCAGGAATTACAACATTCCTGACGATGGCATATATTTTGGTGGTAAACCCCGATATGTTGTCGCTGAGCTTTGCGCCAGGAGTGGGTATCCCATTCAATCAGGCGCTTTTTGCGACTGCGATGGCGGCTTTCGTGGGTTGTACAATCATGGGGCTTTGGGCAAACCAACCCTACGCATTGGCACCAGGTATGGGACTGAATGCATACTTTGCATTCACAGTGGTCCTTAGCCAAGGAATCGCATGGGAACTTGCACTAGCAGCAGTACTTGTTGAAGGTGTATTGTTCATGATCATCTCACTGCCACAAGTTGGATGGCGTTCCGAGATGATCAATTCGATTCCCAAGGACTTGAAGATAGCAACAATGGCTGGTATAGGTATGTTCCTCGCCATCATTGGTCTACGAGAAATGGGCTGGATTATTGATGACGGAGCCACATTGGTCAATATTGGTGCACACGGCGGATGGACACACCAGTCGGGTGAACTTTGGGCGATGATTGGATTATTGGCTATTGCAATCATGATGGCACGAGGCATCAAGGGTGCAATCATTTACGGAATCGGTGGAGTGACTGTAATCGCTTGGATTATGGGTGCAATGGATATGGGTGTTAGCGACCCTTACAACGGAATCGAAGCTGTGGCTGCACCTGCAATGGGAGACGTATTCTCCACTGATGGATTCGACACAGGTGCTTTCGGAGCATCTCTGAGTGCACTTATGGACATCAATGGCGATACTATCGGAGCATTCATTCTAGTGATGGTGACGTTCCTATTCGTCGATATTTTCGATACAGCTGGTACACTATATGGTGTTGGAAAGATGGCTGGGAAGGTCGATGATGATGACAACCTCGAGGGCGCTGATGAAGCATTCATGTCAGATGCGGGTGCAACGATTGTAGGTGCACTTTGTGGAACAAGTACAACAACCACCTACATTGAATCCGCCGCTGGAATCGAAGAAGGTGGCAAGACAGGATTGGTTGCTATTGTCGTTGGTGTCTTGATGCTAATGGGATTGTTCCTAGCAGGCTTGCTACAAGCCATCCCAACATTTGCTGTTGCACCAGCCCTAGTCGTCGTAGGTGCTATGATGATGCGCGGAGCCGCAGATATCGATTGGTCTGACAAGGAGATGGCAATTCCTGCTTTCATTACAATGGTGATGATGCCATTCACGTATTCCATCGCAGATGGAATCGCATGGGGTATCATTGCATATGTTCTGATGAAGGTCGGAATGGGCAAGATGGATCAAATCAACAAGGTCATGGGAATACTCTGTGTTCTGATGGTCATGTTCTACCTTGGTCCTGGTGGCGAAACCACGTTCGAGTGGATCGTCAACATGATCTTCTGAGCAAGATGACACACACGTCCCTCAAGGGCGCTACGGCGCCCTTGGGGGGCTTTTTTTTGTATCCGGTGTAGTAAATTACACCTAATTCACCCAAGAACACCGGCTTTTTCCAAAAACCATCCAAACGTCCTCTTATTGCAGAATGTAAGTAGAACCTTTCATAAGCGAATCGAAGCGCAACGGGGGCAATCGTATGGGATGCGATTGAAAAAAGGTGAATGAAATGGACATAGATATGAAAGCTATGAAGTCTGAGATGGGAGGTGCATTCGTGCTCTCTTGGATCGTCTTCGGAATGGGATTGGGAACCATCGAAGGGGCTGTCGCTCTGGCAGTTACTTGGATGGCATTTAGCGGCGCTCACATCTTGCCAGTTGTCACATGGTCACACATCATGACCGGCGACTTGGCAGATACTGAGGGCAACTGGATGGCAAATGGAATGCGCTTGGTGGGCCAAATGGTTGGTGCTATTCTTGCTATTCTATTGGCAACCGAAGCTGGTGGTATTGAAACAGGTTGGGCAGCCACAGAAATGTGGATTCCTGACATCGCGGACAACCTCTGGGCTGTTCTCGGTATGATTGCTGCTGGTGCAGTATGGTGGCAAGTGCACACCCGATGCGACTCCGCATGGGCAAGCGCATTTGGTCTAATGGTACTAGGTGGGGCAATGACTCTAACCGGTGCACACGAGATGGGAGCATCCATCACAAGTGCAGGCGATGGAATCGCTGACACCCTAGTGAATTGGATTTGCGACGGTCTATTCGTCGGTATTGGTGCCTTCGTTGGCTGCCAAGTTGACGGATTGATTGGCGAAGAAGAGTAAGTAAAACTGCTCTAACGCACAACACAAGATAACACACATGTCCTTCAAGGGCGCTTCGGCGCCCTTGGGGGGCATTTTTTTTTGGTCTACCAATTGTTCAAAACCGAGGTACTGTTCCCCCGGTTATGGGAGAGACGACCACGACGCTGGATATGCGTGTTGAATTGCTCAAAGACAGTGTACTCAAAGCGCCTGTAGTTTGGAAGGAAGGATATCCTTACTTCGTGCACCCGCTTTCAGATGGAGTCCCCCGCCAATCCTCAGAACTACTTGCAGCGGCTAGAGATTTGATTTCTGAAAATGTAGATTGGGAATCCATTGACATCATCTTGGCCATTGAGGCGATGGGGATTCCATTGGCTGCTGCTCTATGCCTTTCAAGTGGAAAACCCCTCGTCATATGCCGAAAGAGATCTTACGGTTTACCCGGGGAAACACCCATCGACCAATCGACAGGGTATTCAAAAGGGCAATTGTATCTCAATGACATCGACCAAGGTTCGCGTGTATTGATTGTCGATGACGTTGTCAGTACTGGTGGGACACTGCACCCCATTTTGAAGGCGGTTGAAGGCACTGGAGCGACTGTACAGGATTGCTGGATTGTGTTTGAAAAGGGTGAAGGGATGAATAAAATCCGTGAACAAGGAAGTTGGCCACTGAATAGTTTGGTCAGAATCGAGATGATTGATGACAAAATCACAGTTCTAGACTGAATCTCACCCGAAGGGTGGATTCATCAAGGAGATGTTGGACGGCCAGATGAGGCGATTCCATGGACATGGACCGGCATGACTTCGAGCTCGACGAATTGATCGAGCGAATTAAGTCGAATGACAATCGCCTCGTAGCCCTTCAGGTCCCCGAAGGATTGAAAATGCAGGCCCTAGACATGATGGATGCTATAGAGCATGAGACTTCGGCCAAGATTGTGCTTGCAGCGGACCCTTGTTATGGGGCCTGTGACTTGGTTCATGACAAAATGCAACGCATGGGTGTAGAACTGGTTGCTCACATGGGCCACTCACAGATGAACATTGATTCAGGCATGCCAACCCAATTCATCAATGTCATTTACGATGGAGATCCTGCAATCGATCCGGTTTTACCAATTCTCGCCAAACACCATGCAATTGCTGAACAAAGGTTAGCAGATTCACAAACAGGTGATGACATTTCTGCGGAAGATGCTCAAGAACGATTCCTAGATGCAGTGGGACGTGTAGCCCCATTGACAGGGACAAAACTCGGACTTGTCGGTAGTATCCAGCACCTTCACCTGATTTTCGATTACAAAGAACGACTTGAAGCGGCTGGATTTGAGGTCGAGGTCCCCGTTGGGGGAGCGAGATTGACATTCCCAGGGCAAGTTCTAGGATGCAATTATTCGGGTGACCAAGATGATATTGGACATTACCTCTTCCTTGGCAGTGGAGATTTCCACCCCATTGGCCTTGTCCTGCACACTGGAAAACCATTGGCCATGCTTGACCCTTATTCGGGGGATGCTGAAGAGATGTCGTTTGAGCGAATTGAGCGAATCCTGAGACAGCGATTCGGACTCATCATGGCTTGTGATCAAGCACAGAGCTTTGGGATTCTAATCGGAGAAAAACCCGGGCAAATGCGTCGAACACTTGCCTTGAGGATGAAGAAAATCCTCGAAAAACATGGAAAGAAGGGGTATTTGCTGGCATTGGAGCACGTTGGACCCGATTTGATTGACTTCTATCCCGTGGACGCTTTCGTTAACACCGCTTGTCCTCGAATTGCAATCGATGACTCGGTACGCTACGCAAAACCCCTGATTACACCCTTCGAACTTGAGGTCGCACTCGGTGAGAAGCAGTGGGAGACCGGGTATCAATTCGACGAGATCCCGTGACTACCCGTACCTGCGCGTACACCACGCCATCGGGGGCGCGCGCGCGTGTGGCGTTCCATATCTTCAAGAACATCCAACATTGGGAGGCACCGATGGCTGAATACCTGAATCGGATTGGCGCGGGCCTCATCTTGCTCGATGCAGCCCCGCTTTCCTACGATTGGGTGCCTCCAAAAGTGGTCGGCCGCGAGGAAGAGCAAGAACAATTGGCGGGCATGTTTGCTTCAATCGGGACACCCGGTATGTCGTGTAGAGCAGTCATCACCGGCAATGTAGGCAGTGGAAAAACTGTCCTCAGTCGCTCTTTTGCAGATGATCTGACGAGGCATCTATCTACAGTTCGAGCCATCCAACCCGTACACGTCAATTGCCGAAATCACCCCACAACATCTCAAGTTCTACAGAGGATTGCAACCTCACTAGACGAGCGCCATCCGGAGCGAGGGTTCTCAGCTTCAGAGGTCATTCAAGGGATTCGGCGCAACATCCGAACACGGAATCAGCACATGCTATTGATTCTCGACGAAGTCGACCACCTTCTGCGCAAGGATGGAGGTGACCTTCTCTATCAACTCCTTAGAATTGATGAGGGGCGAAATGAGGCTGGTACAATGTCGCTCATTCTCATCAGCCAAGAACAGGTATTGGACCAATTGGAAGGAGCCATAATTTCGCGATTTGGTCGTTCTAATCATTTGAGGTTGAAACCATACAATGATTCACAATTGGCAGCGATTGCTTCGCAACGTGCCGCCCTTTCAACACGTAGTGGTTCAGTTAGTGAGGAGATTCTTACATTGATCGGGCAAGCTTCTGCAGATACTGGTGATGCTCGTGTGGCTATCGAATTACTTGAGGCGGCTGTGATGCGGGCTGAGAAAGGTGGTTTCCAGCAAGTAGAATCCATGCACGTACAACGAGATGCCGCATCTCGCGGCCGTACTGTTGAACCGAGTATCGTAGATGAACTGAGCGAGCATGAACAACTGATTTTACTCGCAATTTGCCGACGGTTACGTCGCGACCCTGAAGTCACTTCAGGAGATGTTGAGAAATTGTATCAAGTGGTCTGCGAAGAATACGACACCAAACCAAGAGGATACACTACATTCTGGAAACACCTGAAAACATTGGAAACTCGTGGATTGATGGAATCACGTACTGCAACGGCTAATGTCGGCCGTGGGAGAACGCAACACATCACCATGCCGCAAAGCCTTCCCGGGCAACTTGAGAACCGGCTTGAACACGCTCTAAAGCAGTAATTTGAGGAGAATGTGGCGATCCACCTACGGTGGAATGGGCCGAACCGCTCTTATAGGGGGCGACTGTCGCCGAGGCGCACGAGGTTTGAGCATGGCTGAACAAGTATTCAAGGCGGTCGTCAATGACACCGACCCATCAAGTGGCGGAAAGTCGTATTCTGTCGACATTAGCGGTTCGAACTACAACCATTTCCTAGGAAAGAAAATCGGAGATTCTGTCGATGGGATTTTCGTCGGTGATGGCGACGTGAGCCTAGGTGGATTCAAGTTGGAAATCACAGGTGGCTCAGACCTTACCGGAACACCAATGCGAGCAGACCTCGATGGTGGAGGCCGAAAGAAAGTCCTCGTATCTCCTTCAACAGGCTTCAAGGGCCACAAGATTGTGAAGAAGAAGGGGGGGCGCTATCGCTACACCTACGATGGTCTACGAAAGCGACGCGCATTCCGTGGTAATGTTATCTCCTCGGACACACGCCAAATCAACCTCAAGATTGTAGAGAGTGGAAACAAATCCCTCTCTGACATCTTCTCATCTGGCAGCAGTGATGATGCTGGAGAGGCTGACGACGCGGAGTGAACAGGAGTTGTGAAACCAGATGGCCAAGAAGCGTCAGCTCCCCGGCCAACCTGAAGTCAACATTGGACTTGTTGGCCACGTTGATCACGGAAAGACAACCCTCACTCAAGCTCTGTCCGGCACATGGACAGATACGCATTCAGAAGAGCGCAAGAGAGGAATTAGTATCAAGTTGGGTTATGCGGACACCGCATTCTATCGAACGAAGAAAGGTGAAGCATACGCGATGGGTAAGAGGCCTGATGGAAAGGACGACGTAGAGAAGGAATTGCTTCGAGCGGTTTCCTTTGTCGATGCCCCTGGTCACGAGACCCTCATGGCTGTGATGATTTCAGGTTCATCGATTATGGATGGAGCCCTACTACTAATTGCGGCTAATGAACAGTGTCCACAACCACAAACCCGTGAACATCTGATGGCTTTGGAAATCGCAGGAATCGAGAATATTGTTGTTGTCCAAAACAAAATCGATTTGGTCAGCCGGGAGAGGGCCATTGAATCCCATGCAGAAATCAAGGACTTCTTGTCTGGGACCATTGCAGAAAATGCACCGATTATTCCTGTCAGCGCGCACCATGATGTGAATCTAGATATCCTCATTGACGCGATTGAGGACATCATTCCGACTCCAGATTTGAGAGAAAAGGAAAATGGATTGATGTACGTCGCTCGCTCTTTCGACATCAATCGACCTGGTACACGACCTTCAAAGTTGAAGGGGGGGATTATTGGAGGATCGATTGTTTCTGGGAATTTCAGCCAAGGTGATGAAATCGTTATCGCACCTGGTCGGAAAATCTCCGAAGGAAACAAGTCACGATGGGAACCAATCGAAACAAAAATTTCCAGTGTACAAGCCGGAGGCCTTGATTTGGATGCCGTGCACGCAGGAGGTTTGTGCGGAATTGCAACACCATTGGACCCATTCCACACCAAGTCGGACAATCTCTCGGGACAAGTAATGGCCAGAGTGGGAGAATTGCCACCCGTATGGGAAAGCCTTGATGTGACACTAAATTTGCTCAAGCAAATGGTGAGTGGAGAAAGTGACGGTGAGAACGTTCGGCCCCTACAACCTGGTGAAATGTTGATGCTAAATTCGGCAACAGCAACCAGTGTGGGAGTGGTTTCTGCGGTGAAAGGGAAGAATGCAACACTGAATTTACGACTACCAATTTGTGCTTTGGCAGGAAGTCGAATCACAATATCACGCCGTGTGGGAAGTCGTTGGCGACTTATCGGCCATGGCATCATTGCGGGGTGAGCCCGTGACTGGCGTTCTGATTGACACCTGTGGTTGGGTGGCCGTTGTCGATGCTAGAATCAACATTGATTTGGCACTTGAACAACAACTTGGACCGATTGAAATCAAAGTTACTCAGTCAGTCCTAAATGAATTACAAGGTGTTGAGGAAAAGGAATCCCGCAACATGCTGCTTGGATTACTCAATGAGCGATCTGAATTGGTATCGGGTGAAGGCCAACACACAGATGATGAATTGCTAAATCTAGCAATTGCCAACAAATGGCCAGTATTGACTGTGGATAAACATCTCAAGGCGCGATTACACGATGCCAATGCATCCGTCATCGAGGTGCATGGTTCGAAGATGCTTCGTTTCATCGAATAGAAATTCTAATCCAGTGGGTGAGGGATGGGAATTCCATTCTTATCTGCCATGTTCAGAGACCATCGAAGCGTTTTGATTACACCCCGCAATGCTGTGATGTTCCGTATGGCTTCAGCATTGGCCTTACGACCCATTTTCGCACTATGGTAGTGTTTTTCCCACAACTTCTTGCGTTCCTCTGCCTCATTTAGCATGTCTCGCAACTCTTCCTCACTGCGAGGATTCCCAATCGATGTCATTGTCGGGCGCGGTAAAACCGCCCTTTTTGAAACTGGTGCCGGACGGAATTGCAATAATCATGGTAAAGTGAACATCTCATCGTCACCATGGCCATCCATCAGTCCAATCTTGACTGCACAATCAATCCAAGCATGGGCATAATTGATGGCACCGAACGCCCGAACCAAGTCGCCTTGTTCAGCGAACCACTTGGCGTCCGAAGTGTAAGAATCTGCCATTTCCATCATTACCACAATGCGCTTTCCTTCTTCTGAGTCCATAGAATGGAGAGGAGTTGCCTTTTCTCTGGCGGCTTGGGTCAGGGCAAAATAACGTTCAATCAACTCTGGAGTGACTTCAACATGGGGTTCAGACATCTGCACCCTCCCGAATCGAAATCAACCTGCGGACATCCTCTGCCCTACCCAGGGATTCGTACAACTCAATCGCCCGACTGAGCATACCTGAATCTTCAGCATCTCTTGCTGCTTCAAAAATAACTTGGCGCTGTTCCCAATCAAGTCTACGAATTTCCCCAGATGCAATTTCTTCAAACAATAGTTTGCGGCGGTTGACAAGATGTGGACCAATCCACATCCGAATCAGTCCATCTCGGGTCGCAGTTAGCATCCTGTCAGCTGAATTGGATGAGAGTAGATCACCTGCAGGTCGTCGTTCTGCATTTTCTTCTGGTGGCAGTCGAATCAAATCACCTGCAACGTCCAAAACCCACCAACCTTCACCCGTCCATGCGGATTGAAGCGGAACCATACCATCTCCAGGTACTCGGTCGATGCGGTCCCAACCAAATGGATTTGGTACTCCTTCCTGTAAACTACCATCCGCATGTTGGACCAATACTCGACCTCGATGAAGGCGGGAAACCCAAGACCAGCGAGTAGTTTCAATTTGACGTTGGGCGTCATCTCCACCCAATCTAAGAGCGCGTAAGCAACCATCGGCATCTTGGGCAAGCAAAATTTCCCGATCCAGCCAACCAATCATCTTCTGTAGTGGCCCAGGGCGGAGGCGTCTGATTCCCCGTCCGCGTCGATTGAAGAGATGTATGTGGTCACCCCTATCTGATAGCAGCCAACCTCCACCAGGTCGACTAACGACATCGCGGAATCCTCCTGCGACAGCACGACCTTCTCCTAGTGGTTCACCGGTGGCTAAATCGAGTAAGAAAAACGCAGTCCCAGCCAATACGGCAACGTTTGTGCCGTCGTGTTCTAAACGATACACATCGAACGAGAATTCTCTGCGCCAAAGGAAATCTCCGTCCGCATTTAGACGGCGTACCACACTTCCAGCGGCGATTAAACTGTCTTCTCCAAGGCAAGAGATTGCTCCGACACGCCCTTCCACTTGATGGCTCCAAGCAATTTCCCAGCGATCTTCAGTCATGATTAGGCCTCCATGTGGCCATCGGTGAAATGTGCCTTTGCTTGATCGGAAATTCGGAATAAACGAGTTCGACCTTTCTTCCGGACTGATAAGATGCCAGACTTGTGCAATCCATTGAAAATTTGAGATAAGCGCGGACGACCTACGGAAAGATAGGCTTGTAGCGCGGCATCTGACGGCGAAACCTCTCGAGCGATGGATGCCTCTACAATTGAAATTTCAGCATCGCTTAGCGATGAGGCGCGTTCAAAATCAAGGGGCATAGAGCTAGAGTTGGGCGCCGGTTTGTCCTTGCGCAGACCCTCTCCGATTGATTTTGCAGCCACTGGATCCATTACAGGTGTGGGCTCAGGCAAAGGTTCAGGTTTGGGAAGGCTATCTGCAACCCAGTAGGTTGTTTCTTCAGATTCTATTTCAGGGGGCTCGCTAGGCATCCGCATAGTTGGATCGGGTTTCGCAGTTATTGGGCCACTTGTTTGAGGGCGCAATGCATTTTCCAATCCAATTTCTACACTGGCAGTTCGATGGCGAGAGGTGAGGCCACCAAAGGCGCTCGTGACTGGAGGGGGTTCAGAGCCCGGCTCCATTTGCAATATGGCGCCCCCTCCTGAATCATCGACCGTGTCTGGTTGATCTTCAATTTCAAATGCAGGCAATTCGAATTCAGAGGACGGGTCTGAAGGTTCCGATTGTTCTTCTATTGGCTCTTCGGGGAACTCGGCCTCGATTTCGGGCTCCATTTCTGGAACATCCCAATCAAATTCAATCTCAGGTCCATCCTCAACCTCAGGTTCAGTGTCCAGTGATTCCAATGGCTCGACGGTAGGGGACATTCGGGTTTTCGCGTCATTGGGCTCTAGGTCCATGGTTTCTAAGATGTCTTGTTTCCTTGAGAATGAGGTTGTTGCCCCACGCTCGGCATCGATTAGATCGCGAAGGTGGCGAATCAATAACGCGGGCCGCCCTCCTGTGTGTGCAATGCTTTGTTCCAGAACAGATTGGCTGATTGGCCACGTTTCATTGCTTACCTTGCGCATTCTTTGATTAATCAAATTGCGTGTTGTTTTCGCGTCGAAATCATTGAGAGGTTCCGTAATATCAAACTGATTTTGCAAATTTTCGGACCACGCAGAAAGTTGTGCTGGTGTAAGGGCAACAATCACCAGAGCTCTCAATCTACCCAGCACTGGTGAAAGGCGTTCGAATATCTGTGCCAATTCGGCCCCCCCAACCCCAGGGAAATCGAAGGAAATTAGGGGCAAATCGCCACTGAAACCTTGCAGTTTTGCCACCATTTCCTCCACTAGAGTATTTGTCGACGAGGGGATATCATATCCTGAAATTCTGCAGTACATCTCGTTGAGTAGCGTTTGGGCTGGTTGCTGTTCAGGGTAGAATGTAAATGGATAGGATGTGGAGGATAAATTGCTTAGTGCCTGCAATACCGAAGTTCTACCTGAACCACGCTCTCCAAGCAAGATCATCATTCGGGGGCTACCAAACCTCAGGTGTTGGCGTAAATCAGACATTAGTTGATTTCTCCCGACTAGCAATTCGTAGTCACTCGGTTCGATTGGCCTCGCCGAGAAGGGGTTGGCCCGCATATGGGGCAGGTGCAATGACTTCGCAGCGGTTTTGGACATCTAAGCCAGCGAACAGAACTTGGGTTTAACAAGTTAACGCGATTCTAACAGATGTGGAGTTAGGTTTGGAAGCGTTGAAGCGTGTACCGAACCCGTTTTTTTACTAAATATGTGATAAAATTAAGATTTATTATTACTGATTAACGGGTAATTAACGCATTGTTAACGCGTCTAAAGCGTTAGTAACGCTTTGTTAACGCATCACTGTAGTGCTTGGATGTTGGATTTTGGGCCTAACTGGGCCGGCCGAGAACCGAAGGTCACGCAACCATTTAGGATGGTCAATCGAAGGGCAGGTTGAGGAATACACATGCCTGTTGAGAACAGTCGCTTGAAGGGGTTTTACAAACTCAGTGTAAAGGAACGAAGAGATATGGTCGCAGAATTGGCTGGATTGGACCAAGAAGCCGTAGATGCACTCGCTGCAACAGGTGAATTGACGGAGGCCGCAGCGGACCGAATTATCGAGAATGTGGTCGGTACTTTGGCACTGCCAGTGGGTGTCGCGACCAATTTTATCATTGATGGAGAGCATTACATTGTGCCTTTTGCACTTGAAGAGCCCTCAGTTGTAGCTGCTGCAAGCAATATGGCAAAACGATGCCATGCAAAGGGTGGCTTTGTATCAAACAACACAGAACCCATCATGATTGGACAGATTCAGGTAGTTGGATGCGAAGATGCGTTTGCTTCAAAGAATGCAATTTTAGAGGCAAGGGACGAGTTGGTGGCTGCGTGTAATGACGTTGATCCTATCCTCGTCAAGTTTGGTGGAGGCTGCAAAGATATCGAAGTGAGAGTCATCGACACCCAATCTGGACCCATGGTTATCGCCCATATTCTCGTCGATTGTCGGGATGCCATGGGAGCAAATGCGGTTAATACAATGGCTGAAACCATTGCACCTAGAGTAGAAGCGCTCACTGGCGGGACAGTTATTCTCAGAATTATCAGTAATTTGGCAATTCACCGATTGGCAAGAGTATCTGCTACATTCACACCTGAGGAAATGTCAGATTCTGGCGATGCAACCCAGGGCGGGGAAGTGATTGATGGGATTCTCCAAGCCTACCACTTCGCTGCAGCCGACCCGTTCCGTGCGACAACGCATAACAAGGGCATCATGAATGCCATATCACCCATAGGTGTGGCTTGTGGACAGGATTGGCGTGCGATTGAATCTGGTGCCCATTCATACGCATCGCACGAGAGAACCTACAGTTCGCTGACACATTGGGAGAAAGATTCGGACGGGAATCTTGTGGGATCTATCGAATTACCCATGCCGGTAGGACTTGTGGGTGGCGCAGTACGTGTACATCCGGTTGCGAAAGCAAATGTCGCCATGATGGGTGCTAGAACGGCAGATGAATTGTCTAAGGTCATGGCTGCCGCAGGTTTGGCCCAGAATCTTGGTGCTTTGCGCGCTTTGGCAACTGTAGGCATTCAGGCTGGACACATGAAACTGCACGCTCGAAACATGGCAGTCACAGCAGGAGCAGAGGACCACGAGGTCGATGTCGTCGTCGATATGATTCGTTCTAGTGGGGAGCGTATCACCGCAGCTGCCATTGAAAATGCACTCAAAGAATTACGAGGAGAATGATCACTCTTCTTCATCATTGATGATTTCAGCTTTGGACTCGTCCCAATCCTCGCTTACCGGCACTTCAGGGGCATCTTGGATTTCCTCTTCCCCATCGCCTAAACTGGCTGCAAGTTCGGCTCCATCCATACCCATCTTAGCAGCATGCTCCCTGAACCACTTGCGAACTTTTTTCGATTCTGCATATGGGCAACCAAACATTTCTGCGAAACGGCGTGTGGTAGTCAATCGTCTAGACAAACCATCTCTACGACGGTCGATTAGCCCTAGATGGGCCAAATCCCTCACATGCTCATAGGCTCGCTGACCAATCATGTCGACCAATTGACTCTGTGCCATCGGTTGATGATATGCGATTAGTGCGGCTGCTGCAAGAAGGCGTTGTGGAATCTCAGTTCTAAATGAAGACGGGATGTGATTGGCCAACTTTGGCTTGACTTCCATCACCCAACGCCCACTCACACTGGTCAATTGCAAAGCCCCCCCTGGACGGCGCTTCATCGTGTGTTGTAGAGATTCGAGATTGGCAATCACTTCTCCGTGCGATATTTGCATAGATTCTGATAACTCTTCCACGGATAGTGATCGGCCAGCACCAAATAATGTAGCTTCAAGAATGGTCCGTGTGTCGATATCACTCAACCTCATCACCTCCGTCTGCCAATCTTGGACCAATGCCGATTTCAACAGAGACTTCAGCGAAATCTTTCGCCTTGGGCCATTTATCCTGTAGGAAAATATCTCCATTCGGATATTCCATCTGCCAGAGGTCAGTATAACCACGATGGGTAAGGAATAGTGCAGACACGAATCCAGCAACTTGACCCTCTTCCTCCGCCTCTTTCAAGGTCCAACCTTGTGCTTCGGAGTGTTCGGCTAGTTTTTCTGCGACTTGAACAAGTGTTACGGGAGCCCCATCAGGGCTCGCGGCTCGAACGGCTTCCCAACAACGCCGAATATCATCTTCAAGGTCTTCTTTGTGCATTCTAGTCGTGACGTTAGACATCCAATCCGATACCTCAGCGGCGTGTTTCACGCGGCTTTCTTCACGGATTCGGCGCTCTTCAGCTTCTTGATGAGCGCCCTGTAAGGACATAAGCAATTCAGTTAGTGTGACTGGGCGTCCTTCTTCTCGCTTGACTCGACCATCCAATAAATCGGGCAACGAACCTGTGGTTTGGCCGGTGATGATTCCGACGCTGAAGTTGTATTCTTCATCTTCAAATTCAGTTTGCCATCCTTCCATCGCCCAAGGGTCATCTTCCCATTCTTCATCTGCACGTTCGGCTCGTTCAAGGAGAGTGGATGCTTGGCCGTGTAGAATTTGCCAAGCCATTCTGATCAATCGACCACAGGTCGGCAAATCGACGTTCTCGGCATCCTTTGTACGCTCCTTGAATTTCTCAATAAATATCGACAAATCGACATCCCAAGGGTCCAATGATGCATCGTTGAACATTTGGAACACGAGAGCGACCGAGCGGTCAAAGGGTTCGACGAGACTTTGGTGCTCTGCACTTTCCAAATCAGCGATTTCAACCAACCGATCGATGTACTGGTGTTTGTCTAAATTTGCATCATCTCGTTCACCAAGAAGTTGCTTGACGATGGTCGATTGCATATCACGGGTCTCAAGTAGAGACATGGAAATCACTCCTGTTCCTCAACTTCAGGAATTTCGGTTGGCATATCATCTTCGTTTTCGGCGGTCGATTCTTCCTCTTCAATCGATGCATCAACTTGACGTTGCCATTCATTTCGCTCTTCCATGTCCTCTTTCTCATCGGATGCTCTGTCTGCTAGTGATGTCATCGTTTCATCGTCCGAACTGGGTTCTTCTGCGCTGACATTACCGGCTTCATCCTCTGGCGCTACTGTAACCCCGTCGAGGATTGAGCCACCTAGACTTGCAGGAGCAGGTAATTCATCAGGTGCTGATTCCATCTTGGCGGGGTCAGGCAAATCCTTGGTCAATTCTGCCTTCTTATTCAGTGTCTCCATGGCAGCCTCAAGTTCGGCTTGGGCCGCCTCTCCAATTTCAATCGCTTGTTCTCTGTCAAAGTCGGTAATTCGGCGACTGCATCCGTCACCTGCATGTGTAATGCCAATGTGGTGATCGGCAAGTTGCAGACTGACCTTTCGCAGAGTAACCATGATGAATTGGGCACGTTGACTGCGGAGGCGGCACAATCGTGCGATGTGTTCAGCGTTGTATGCGTCGAGGTTTTGGTCAACCTCATCGAAGTAGTAGAATGGACTGGGTTCGTAATCCTGAATGGCGAAAATAAGTGCTAAGGCTGCCATCGATTTTTCTCCACCCGAAAGTAAGCTGAGTTTACTCTTACTCGATTTACCACGTGGCTGACACCACATTTCCAACCCACCAGAGAATGGGTCCTTCGGGTTCTCTAGACGCAATTCTGCATTGCCCCCATCTGAGAGTCGCTGATACACTCGTTTGAAGTTCTCTGCTACAATTGACAGGACCGTTGTCAATCTTGACTTGCGCTCGCCTTCCAACTTGCCGGTCAATTCGATGAGATCTGTTCGTCGCTTTCGCAACACCGTCGCATCCTCTGTTATTCGACCCAATCGCTCTTCGGCTTCATCGTACTGCTCGATTGAGAGCATGTTTACATCACCGAGGTTGCCTATTTTCCGCTCGATGTTGCGAACACCGGATTCGGCATCGCCGACGCTTGGAAGATCGATGTCTTCTGCAAGGGGCTCAAGATTTTGACTCGCCATCTCTTGTGTGAGTTCTTCGAGTAGACGCTTCTTACTCTCGATTTCTTTGGATAATTCATCGCAACGGTTACGCAATGACTCTCGCTTACCACTACTTTGTTCAAGCGAGGCCTTGATACCTGCCCGATCCTCTCTCAAGGATTTTGATTGCTCGTTCAATTCACGGTGTTCTTCTGCGACCTGCTCATGTGCTTCACTGACAGTAGACAATTCAGTGCTGAGTGAATCGATCTCCGTGTTCAATTCTTCGATTCTTGATTTGGCTTTTTCCACAATCGAATTTTGTTCAGAAATTCTGCGTTCGATTTCATTTACATTCTGCTGAAGGAGTTGTGTGTTTGCGTTACCAGCTGCCAGTTTCCCTTCCGCGTCAATCTTTGCCTTCATCGCGGCGGCTCTCAATTCGTCGCTAGCACGGAGTCGTTCTGAGAGATGTTCCGGAGAGGAGGATAAGAGTTCGTCGGATGCATTCTGACGAGCTGTGACTGCAGCTTCGTATTTTTCAGTCGCTTCATCAGTCCGATCTTGCATCTTCTTGTGCACGTTCTTGGCTTCAACAAGTTGTGCCTTGCAAACTTTGACCTTGTCTTCTGCTGACTCGAACGCAGCATTTGCGCGCTTCATGTCTTCTTGCCATGCACGCAATTTCAAACTCGATTCGTCACTCCCCAAATCGTTGAGTCTTTCGCGGAGTCTGTGCTGGTTTTGCCGAGTTTCTGCGAGAGCCGCATCAACGGTATTGGAAAGCAATTCTAGGCGACTCAATTCGGATTCAGCCTGCTGAACTGCATTCATACCTGCAATGTTTCCACCGAATTGTGGTCTGCGGCCCCGTACGGCGCCACCTACCATTGCCCCACTGGCTTCGGTAATGCTGCCGTCCAATGTGACCATCCTAACGCCCCCCATGTGGCGTCGGGCTGTACCCATATCCCTGACGATTAGGGTATCACGGACGGCATGCTTGACTGCAGATTCGATGGATTCATCGTAATCAAGCAAATCGAATGCAAAGCCGATTACACCGTCCTGGCGAGCGGTCATGACCGCTTTACCACCCGGTCTTCGTACAGTCAACTTGTTGAGAGGTAGGAAGGTAGCACGGCCGGCTCGATTGTCACGTAGCCACTTGATACAAGATGCAGCAGTTTCATCATCTCGGACAATGATGCTATTCATGCCACCTCCAAGAGCAAATGCAAGGGCTTCTTCATGGTCTTCATTTTTGGGGCCACACAATTGTCCAAGAGGACCCAAGATACCTTGGACTTCTCCAGAATCCTTGAGTGACATCACCGCAGCCACTGCTTGGGCCAATCCTGCCTTAGCACCTGATTTGTTTTCCATTTCACCTTGAGCGCGGGCTAGGGATCGCTCAGCTTCACGAACCTTGCGCTCAATTTCCTGAAATTGGTCTATGAGTGTGCGTTCTTCGCGTTGTAATCGTGTAATTTCTTCTGCCAATTGGGTGCGGTCTGTTTCTTCTCCACCCGATTGAAGGTCTTCACCCTCTAATTGGAGGTCGTCTCTTGTCAGTCGGGCATCAGCAAGTGCCTCTTCCAATTCTGCAAGGCGCTCTTCGGCCATCGTCACTTGATTCAGTGCTCGATCTGATTCTAGAGCTGCTGTGCCCCTAGATTTGTCGGCTTTGGTTACGGCTTCGGTCGCTTTACCAAATGCTCTGTTCAGGTCATGTGTTGCGCGATCGCCGCCAGCGATTGCATCTCTAGCAGCTTTCTCTTCGGCTGCTGCAGATTCCATATCCGCATCTGCTTTCACAAGGGCTTCTTCAGCCTGAGCTAAGCCTTGCTGATGTTCCTCAAGTGCTTCCTTCGCATTCGAATGTTCGCTATTCAATAGATTGATTTCTTCTTCCGATTCTTCAATCTTTGACTCTGAATCGGAGATTCTATCTTTGCGAGTTTCAACGTCAACTTGCAACTTCCGCAGGCGCTCACCTAGCGCCTTACCATCATCCCCAAGAACTGAGTTCAATTGTCTCTCAATCTCGGCAATGTTGTCGTCGAGTTCAAGCAATTCCTCACTTGTTTCCCGAATTGAGACTGATAACTCATCGATTCTTGTGAGGTATCCAGCACGCTCATCAGCAATCATTTGAATATCATTCAAGCGAGAACGGTGGCGAGCATGAATTGCAGTGATTCTCGCATTTTCAAGGGCCTCGGCGAGATCACGATACTTCATTGCCTGCTCGCGCTCTTTGCTGAGCGTTTTCAAGCGTGTTTTGAGTTCGTCTTCAAGCAAAGCGATTCTCTCAAGGTACTCTTCGGCTTTCTTTCGTTGGCGGTCGGCTCGCTTGATTTCATCATCGTATGCCGTTACGCCGGCCACATCGTCTAGCACCTTGCGGCGTTCACGACTGGACATAGTGGCAAGGTGAGTTACGTCACCCTGTAGTACGATATTGTACCCATCACCCCGTGCTCCGG
>CETG01084991.1_pt1 | contig 17722 bp, 16 predicted proteins | sample 361471 | NCBI WGS metagenome assembly CETG01 (sample SAMEA2622696, study PRJEB7988) | marine metagenome | isolation source: saline water (ENVO:00002010), including | reverse complement strand
ATCTCCAATCTCACCAGGAAAAACAATTGAAGGCGCATTATTTGGTTTTATTTGTTCTATATCTGTAGGAATTATATCTATAAATTTTCTCCAATTAGACATTAATCTATTTGTGGGTGCTTTATTAGGATTTTTGGTTTCTTTGTTTGCTTTAGTAGGAGACCTTACTGAATCAATGATGAAAAGAAATGCAGGAATAAAGGACTCGGGAAACGCGTTGCCTGGTCATGGAGGAATACTTGACAGAATAGATAGTTATCTTTTTACTTCTGCTGTATTATATTATATTATAATAATATTTACTTTATAATAATATTTACTTACTCTTTTACTTTTGCATTGCCAGATATAGTTAGAATATTATTATTTAAAAGCGCATTCTTAATATAAATAGATTCTTCCATAGGAATAATTAGATCTCTTGAGTTCTCATTATTGATTAGTAATATTCTTCCTTCCTTTGTAAGAATATTTAAAGTTACTTTTTTACTATCTAGTTCTTTTGAGAGCTTATTTGTACATTTTAATTGTAATTCATTATTTACTATATTTACTCCTTTTAAGGATTCCATTCCAATTAGCTCTTTACTCATTAGGCATCCTAGCCAATACCACTTCTTTGAAAGTAATGTTTTTTCCAATGATCTTTCAGATACTTTTATTGTTATATTAACTATAACTTCATCTTCAATGGTAATACTTTTGCTGGCTAAATCTAATTTTATTTTAATATTGTTAGCATTTATATTAACACTTTCTAGTAATAGGTTTTTAAAATTCACATGTTCTGCAATTATTTGAACATTATTTATATACCCTCTTAATAACTCTTTGTTTTTACTATTAATGAGAACTTTTATGTTTGAGATGCTCGTGCATTTATTTTTTATCCAGAGTTCAAGGCAAGTCTCAATGATATTGTTTAAAAATCCTTTATTATTTTGTTGAATGTCGTTTCGTTTCATTTATTCTTTGCCAATAATTTGCAACATACTTTGGGTTGTCTAAATGTGGAAGATGTCCACAATTCTCAAGTTCATTTAATTTCTTACCAATAATAATCATAGACTTTATCCTTTCATTTTTATTTATTATTCTGTCTTGTGCTCCCCAAATAACATCTATTGGTTGAGGAGGTAAATCTTTTCCATAATTAGAAATACCGCCACTTTTAGCGAATTCTGCGAGAGATTTCTGCCAACCATCTACCTTTAGATGTATCGAAGCAATCTGTTCTTCTGCTAGGCCAACACTTTTGCTTGGGTCCGCAAATGCTTTTCTGCATAGACTTTTTCTAACAAAGTTTTGTTTTAGAAAGTATGTTCCTAGATAATTCATAGGCCATTGGATTCGTTTGGGAATAGAGTGAAGACCAGCTGGTGAAAGTAACAGCAATCGATTGATTTTGCTTGGCATTTTTCTGCCTAGTTCCATGGCAATTGCCCCACCCATGGAGGCACCAATTATTCCAATTGGAATATTATTGGAATAAAGATTTAAAACCTCAACCAAATGAGATATTAAATCTTCATATCTATATTCATACCTTTGACTTTTAGAACGTGGAGAAAATCCAAAACCATATAAGTCAGGAATAATCAATTTATAATTATCTTTTAATAAAGGTGCAATTCTTCTGAATTCTAGAAAGCAACTATCAAAACCATGTAACATCAGCAAAGGTGGGCCATTACCTAAGACAGCAACAGGATATAAGTCGGATTTCTTTTCTGAAATTCCATCTATGTAACACCAATTTATTTCATTGGCTAATTCTTTTGCTAGTGGATCTATTAGATCATTCTTTATAGAATTTAATATATACTCAGAACTTATTTTGTTATTCAAAACCTTTTAAATGTTAGTTCTTTATATTAAAAAGCTTGCAATTAGAATTTTCTTCTGAAGAATTCATAAAAGCTTCGTAAAGTAAATCTTTATCTATATTTAATGGTAGTTCTTTGACATCAGAATGATTAGAACAAATAAAATCATATACTTCTTTTATCTCATCAGATGTTATACCTTCTAATCCTAAGGAATTTATTGTTGTTGGTAGATTAAGTTCTTTTAGAAACTTTATAAGTTGTTTTTTTGCATGTTTAGCAAGTTGGCTTCCAGAATAAAGTTCCTCTAAATATAATTGAATGATTATTCCAAAGCCAACAATTTCTCCATGTAGCGAGAGTTTCGAGGATTTGATCTGTGTAAGTCCATTATGTATTGGGTGAGCAGCTGCAGTCCTGCATTTTGAGCCACCTATTCCCCCTATTAATCCAGCGGTCAAAGCGCAACCTTCAGCAACTCTTACCCAAGAATCACTGCTTGTTTCATTTAATGCTTTTATACCATCAATAAATAATTGGTCTCTTAAAACTCTAGCCATTTGAACGGCTTGCTGAACTAAACCATCATCACTAGATCCACTACTTAGAGAAGCTTCATACCATTTTGCTAGTGCGTCTGCTATTCCACTCGCAAGTGTTCGTTTAGGAGCTTCTTTTACAAAATCATGATCAAAAATCAACAATTTAGGACAAGATTTAAGTGATTGATCTTTAATAAACGCTCCATTCTTAGAGTAAATATTAGATAAGGCTGTCCATCCTGCACATGTTGCAGCGCTAAGGGGAACTGTTATCGATGGAAGATCCAGTCTGTAGGCGATTAATTTGCCTGCATCAAGTACTTTTCCTCCGCCTGAAGCAATAATTCCATCACAATTATGATCATTAGCAAGTTTAGAGATACGACTTAGATCTTCTTCGCAGCAACCGTAAAGCAATTTTCCCCTTAATGGATTTAATCCAATCGATTTAAGATCAATATATAACTTTTCTCTTATTTCCTCTGTTGAGTTACTTCTCCCTATTACTAATGGAGATTTGCAAATTTGAGGAATGTATTGTTTGCCTTCTTCCCAAGCATTGGCACCGCGAATTACTTTCTCGGGTGATATCTTGTTATACGTACTTATTTTTTTAAAATCCATTATCATTATAATTACACATGTATTTCTATTTAGATACCAGCTCCAGCTAGGGCTTGTTTGATATTACTTTTATCAAGAAGTTTAACTATAACTTTTTTATTTTCGTCTATATCTACTTGTGCATTATCTCCTTCTTTAATTCTTCCTGAAAGAACCTCTTCGGCAAGACTATCTTCAAGAAGTCTCATCACTGCCCTACGTAAAGGTCTTGCTCCATAGGAAGGGTTATATCCTTCTTCAACAAGCCTTTCTTTGAATGCTTCTGATACAGATAGAGTTATTCCTTTATCTTTTATTCTCAAGAAGACTTCTTTTAACATTATTTCAGCTATATCCTTAACTTCATCTCTTGTTAGTTGTCTGAATACTATTATTTCGTCCAATCTATTTAGAAATTCTGGCCTAAAGTATTGTTTTAACTCTTCATTTACTAATGATTTAATTCTATTATATTGACTATTTTCAACGCTTTCACCTGAGAATTCAAAACCTAATCCGCCACCACCTTTTTCTATAACTTTTGAACCTATGTTAGAGGTCATTATTATAAGAGTATTTTTAAAGTCTACTGTTCTTCCTTTCGAATCAGTAAGTCTTCCTTCTTCTAAAAGTTGAAGAAGAAGATTAAATACATCAGGGTGAGCTTTCTCTATTTCATCAAATAAAACTACTGTATAAGGTCGTCTTCTTACTGCTTCAGTTAATTGCCCACCGTCATTAAAACCTACATAACCAGGAGGAGAACCTATTAGTTTGCTTACAGTATGGCGCTCCATAAATTCTGACATATCTAGTCGAATCATTGCTTCTTCACTACCAAAGAAGTACTGGGCTAAAGCTTTTGTTAATTCTGTTTTACCTACACCTGTTGGCCCTGAAAAGATGAAGCTTGCAATTGGACGATTCGGGTTTTTTAGACCTACTCTTGCTCTTCTTATAGCCTTTGATACTGACTTAACTGCTTCATCTTGACCTATTAACCTTTGATGAAGTGTTTCTTCCATATTTAAGAGTTTTACTGCTTCAGTCTCTGTTAATTTCTGAACAGGTACACCAGTCCAAGATGCAACTATATGAGCAATATCTTCTTCTCCAACAACTGGTGAACTTAACTTTCCATCATTATTAGAAATGTTATTTTCACTATTTATTTCTTTATTACTATTTTCAGAATCTGGAGTTTTAGGAGATTGTTTGTTTTTCTCCAAAAGGTTACTTATCTCTTGTCTTAATTGAACTTCTTTTTCTCTTAATTCCCCTGCTTTGGTGAAGTCCTGCTCTCTTACCGACGCTTCTTTTTCCTTTTGTATCTTACGAAGTTCTTTGTCAACTTCTTTTGCTTCTGGTGGTAATTTCGAGTTAAGAAGACGAACTCTACTTCCAGCTTCATCTATTAAATCAATTGCTTTATCAGGAAGGAACCTATCTGATATATATCTATCGCCTAGATTTGCAGCTGCTTTTAACGCTTCATCAGTAATTTTTAGTCTGTGATGTTGTTCATATCTCTCTCTTAGTCCGATAAGAATTTCAATTGTGTCTTGAATTGATGGTTCTCCAATCATTACAGGTTGAAACCTTCTTTCAAGGGCTGCATCTCTTTCTATGTGTTTTCGATATTCATCTAAAGTTGTAGCGCCTATGCATTGAAGTTCACCTCTAGCTAGGGCTGGTTTTAATATGTTTGCGGCATCTATTGCTCCTTCTGCTGCTCCTGCACCAATAAGAGTATGTACTTCGTCTATTACAAGAATTACATTCCCGGCTGACTTGATTTCTTCCATTATTTTTTTTAATCTTTCTTCAAATTCTCCACGATATTTCGTTCCAGCAATTAAAAGACCTATATCAAGAGTTAGAACTCTTTTCTCTTCTAAAATGTCAGGAATTTCTCCTTGTTGAATTCTTTGTGCTAAGCCTTCTGCAATTGCAGTTTTACCAACTCCAGGCTCTCCTATCAATACAGGATTATTTTTAGTTCGTCTTCCTAATATTTGAATAACTCGATCTATTTCATCATGTCTTCCTACTACAGGATCTAATTTTGCTTCACTAGCTAATTTTGTAAGATTTGTACCAAACTCGTCGAGAGTTGCAGTTTTGGTAGAACCTTTTGACGAGCTGCCACCTCCAGCAGCTACCTCTGCCGTTTCTCCTAGCATTCTTATTACTTGAGTTCTGACTTTAGTAAGGTCTACTCCTAGATTTTCTAAAACTCTTGCTGCAACTCCTTCTCCTTCTCTTATAAGGCCTAAAAGTAAGTGCTCTGTACCAATGTAATTGTGTCCAAGTTGTCTGGCTTCTTCTAAAGAAAGCTCTAGTACTCGTTTCGCTCTTGGTGTAAAAGGTATTTCTACAGCAACAAACCCTGATCCCCTTCCAATAATTTTTTCTACCTCAACTCTAGAGTCTTTAAGATTTACACCCATTGATTTAAGTACTTTGGCTGCAACACCAGTACCTTCTCCAATTAAGCCTAGAAGGATTTGCTCTGTTCCAACAAAATTATGGCCAAGGCGCCTGGCTTCCTCTTGGGCCAGCATTATTACCTTAATGGCCTTTTCAGTAAACCTTTCGAACATGTTTCAGCAGGCCATATGCATCTATATCTAACTTATCAGGATTGTGAGTAAATTGTGAATGTAATGAAATTTTAGTTGTAGCTATCTATGCAATAGATAGTTTAATTCTTTGTCTTATCCCAGTACTTCTTAGCAATTTCCTTGCGAATAATTCGGTTATCCGTACTGTTTGATGTTATTTTTCTTCAAAGCTTTTGCATGTTAAATCACAAGAAAAAATTAAAGCATCATTTCCATCTTTATAGAAATTCTTCCTAGTTCCAATAACAACAAAGCCTAGCTTTGTATAAAGTGATCTTGCTGCAAAGTTATTCACTTTTACTTCTAAGATAGCTTTTTTGGCCCCATTTAATTTTGCATTAATTAAAAGATAAGATGAAATTATTTTTCCTAGGCCCACCATTCTATATTTAGGATGAACACCTATTGCGGTAATCTGCAATTCATCAAGGATTAGCCATCCACAAGCAATAGCTATGAGTTTTGAATCACAATAAATTCCAAAACAGTTTCGATTCTTATCTGTAAGTTCTTTCAGCCATTGAGCTTTTGTCCATAGACCATTAAGAGTTATTCTATCAAGTTCAATACATTCATTTAATTTCTCAACTCCAATCGAGCTAATCTTTGGAGAGCAAAAATTTTTTTGTGGAATCAGATCTTCTTTCTTCAATTTTGTTGATTTGGTTGATCTTTTTTTATAAATTTTCTAATTATTAAAGTCATCTATCAAAATGTCTAACCTCAAATACTTACAGAGGGATAGGGATTGTAAAAGTCCTAATAGAAATATATCTCCTATTACTACTAAAATTAATGAGAAGGGAGTTATAGAAGTTGGAGGATGTTCTTTGAGTGATCTGGCTCAAAGGTACGGTACACCTCTTTATGTTATGGATGAAAAAACATTGAGAGAATCGTGTAGAGCTTATATAAATGCCTTAAACCTTCACTATCCCGGACCTTCATTAGCTTTATATGCTTCTAAAGCGAATAGCTCATTATTTATGAGTAGTCTTATTGCTTCAGAGGGTATGGGGCTTGATGCTGTTTCAGAAGGAGAATTGCTTACAGCTTTAAAAGGAGGAGTTTCTTCTGAAAAAATAGTTTTTCATGGAAATAATAAATCAGATCAAGAATTGTTCTTTGCATATAAAAATGGAGTAACTATTGTTATAGATAATCACTACGATATTAATCGTTTAGAAAAGATCGTTGAACGAGAAAAACATCAAGTTAATTTGATGCTTAGATTTACTCCTGGCATAGAATGTCATACCCATGAGTATATAAGGACTGGTCATTTAGATAGTAAATTTGGTTTTGACCTTGATCAATTAGAAAATGTATTAACGAAATTGAAAAATGCAAGATGGTTTAATTTAATTGGATTACATGCACATATCGGTTCACAGATTTTTGAATTAAAGCCACATCGAGATTTAGTTCAAGTAATGGTTGATGTGCTTCAACTTGCAAATAAATTTGGTCATTCTATAAAGGATTTAAATATAGGAGGTGGATTAGGGGTTAGGTATATAGCTTCTGATGATCCTCCATCAATAAATGATTGGATAAAAACCATTTCAGATAAACTTGTAGAGGAATGTAAGCAAAGAAAAATTGATTTACCTAGGTTGATGTGTGAGCCAGGAAGATCTTTAGTTTCTTCTGCAGGGATTACTTTATATAAAACAGGCTCGCGAAAAAACATTCCAAATATTAGAACATATATTTCTATAGATGGAGGAATGAGTGATAATCCTCGTCCTATCACTTACCAATCTGATTACTATGCATGTCTAGTTGATAGGGCATTAGACGAAAATCAAGAAATAGTTACTATTGCTGGAAAACATTGCGAGTCTGGAGATGTTTTATTGAAAGATTTGTCTCTTCCAAAGCTCGAAAGTGAAGAGGTATTGGGTGTTTTCGGCACTGGTGCTTACAATTTCTCCATGAGCTCAAATTACAATAGGATTCCACGTCCTGCTGCTGTAATTGTCGCAAATGGATATTCCGAGCTAATCCAACGTAGAGAAACAACAGAGGATCTTTTGCGATTAGATGTAATTCCAGATCGCTTTATTGGTATTAATTAGGTAAATTTGAAAAAGGTTGGGATTTAGGAGTGAATTATTGGTGGGTAATAAATTTAAGGATTCTCTTAGATGTATTATTTGCTTCTGCTGTAGCAGTATTGCTTTTTTCTAGAGTTAAGGAATCTAGAACTTTATGGTTGCTGCGAGGCTATTTATTTCTTGTATCAGTAGCTTGGTTTGTTCAGAGATTTGCAAATTTACCAATTACTTCAAAATTAATTGATGCATTGGTTTTGGCTTGTTCATTGTCTTTAGCAATTCTTTGGCAAGGAGAGTTAAGGAGATTAATGGAATTACTTGGTACTGGTAGATTGGCCGTATTGATAGGGAACCCTCAGAAAGAATTTCGAGCCAAATCAAATACGGTTACTCAATTAACAGAGGCAGCAGGACGTCTTTCTCAAAATCGAAGAGGTGCTTTGGTTGTTGTTGATATGGGAAGTGATTTGAGGCCTGAAGATTTTCTTTATGCTGGTGTTCCTATTGATGCTGAGCTTTCAACAGAATTATTACTAAATCTCTTTGCTTCAGATACCCCTCTTCATGATGGAGCAGTTCTTATAAAAGGAAATAGGATTATTTCTGCTGGTGTGATTTTACCTTTATCTCGACAAGGAATTAGTCGATATGGAACAAGGCATTTGGCTGCTTTGGGGATTACGGAAAGGTTTGATAGATGTATTTGTGTAGTGGTTTCAGAGGAGACTGGAACGTTATCTTTAGCTAATCAAGGTCGTCTGGAAAGGCCTATAACAAGTAGTAGGTTATTAGATTTACTGAATGAATTAATGGGAACTTTCACAACTCCTGGAATTACTAGGACTTCATTGAGTAATCTAAATGCATCTAGATCAATTCCTACTAATTTGGATTCAAAATCTTCTCAGCCAAGGTCTGGGGTTAGTATTTTAAGTCCTAAAAAGGATACTTAGGTTTGGAGACTAAATTGTCAATCAGCTCAGATCAGACAAAAGTTTTTTATCCAATTCCTATCGAATTGGACCCTCTTCGAATGCCTCAACATTTAGCAATAATTATGGATGGTAATGGACGTTGGGCTAATACAAGGGGCTTGCCAAGAGTGATGGGGCATAAGGCAGGTGTAGAAGCATTGAAAACAACACTAAGAATTTCAAGCGACTGGGGCATTGGTTCTTTAACTGTTTATGCTTTTTCTACTGAAAACTGGTCACGACCAGGAGACGAAGTTAACTTTTTGATGAGTCTTTTTGAAAATGTTTTGCAAAGAGAACTTAAATCATTGCAACTTGAACAAGTTAAAATTAATTTTCTTGGTGATCTTTCACCCTTACCTGACAAGTTAAAAGAAATAATTCGAGAGGCAATTGAGGCAACAGCAAACAATACAGGTATTCATTTCAATGTTTGTACTAATTATGGAGGAAGACGCGAATTAGTATGTGCAGCTCAAAAATTAGCTGAAAAATGCGTAAAAGGTGAGCTAAATCCAGATCTAATTGATGAGAATGCTATGTCTTCAGAGCTTTTAACAGCAGGAGAAGTTGATCCAGATCTAATTATTCGTACTAGTGGTGAAAGAAGAATAAGTAATTTCTTGCTTTGGCAACTGGCTTATGCTGAGATTCATATAACAGACACGTTATGGCCTGATTTTGATGAGAAAGCTTTAACAAAGGCTTTGATTGATTATCAGTCAAGAACAAGACGTTTTGGAGGCCTTGAAACACATGCATCCTGAATACTCTGAAACTCCCTTTTAAAGAGCCAAATTTATGACCTTAATAGCTCCTACATATAAAAAGTCTGAGAAATTTGATCTTCGACATGATTGGAATATAGAAGAAATTAAAGGTCTTTTAGAAATGCCTTTAATGGATCTTTTATGGCAAGCTCAAACTGTTCATCGATCTGCTAACCCTGGTTATAAGGTTCAATTAGCTTCCTTATTAAGTGTTAAAACAGGTGGTTGTACAGAAGATTGTGCTTATTGCCCTCAATCAATACATAGCAATACTGATGTTGGTGCGAACGCTCCATTAAATATTCAACCAGTACTAGATCGAGCAAAAGCAGCCAAAAAAGCTGGAGCAGATAGATTTTGTATGGGTTGGGCTTGGAGAGAAATTAGAGATGGAAATGCCTTTGACGCAATGCTTGAAATGGTTAGAGGCGTTCGTCAATTAGGACTGGAGGCCTGCGTAACGGCAGGAATGCTTACTGATCAACAGGCTATGAAATTGGCTGAAGCAGGTCTAACTGCCTACAACCATAACTTAGATACAAGTCCTGAGAATTACGAGAAAATAATCACTACACGAACTTATCAAGATCGCCTTGAAACTTTGAATAGAGTTCGTACAGCCGGCATCACTGTCTGTTGTGGAGGTATTATTGGAATGGGAGAATCGGTAGACGATAGAGCCTCTTTACTGCGTGTTTTAGCGACAATGAGACCCCATCCTGAGAGTGTACCAATCAATTCTCTTGTCGCTGTAAAAGGAACACCTTTGGGAAACCTCTCTTCAATAGATCCTTTAGAGATGGTGAGAATGGTTGCTACAGCAAGGATAATTATGCCAAAAAGTAGAGTGCGATTAAGTGCTGGGCGAGAACAGTTAGGAAGAGAAGCTCAGATCCTTTGTTTCCAGGCAGGAGCTGATTCAATTTTTTATGGCGATACTCTACTTACAACGAGCAATCCTATCGTTGAGGCTGATCGTGAATTGCTTTCTCAGGCTGGAGTTCAAGTTAATTGGAACTTGAGAGGTAATGATTGATCTCAAAGAGAGCAGGTTACCTAGTCAATTTAAAGTTGCCGCTTTTTATTGTTTTAAGTTTTTAGAAGATGATGTCATCACTTCTTTGCTTAATGATGTTGTTTATCTAGCTAATGATTTCGATGTTAGAGGAATGGTATTATTTGCTCCTGAAGGAGTAAATGGAACTATTTGTGGAACTAATAAGGGTGTAACTTCTTTACTAAAGGTGATTCAATATGCTTTCAGTGATGAAACTCTTGATATAAAATATAGCTTATGTAATAAGCAAGCATTTCGTCGATTCAGAGCTAGACGTAAGTCTGAAATAGTCACAATGGGTGTAGATGAAATTGATCCCAATAAGTCAGGTGGTCGTTATATAGATCCTATGGACTGGAATAAGTGTCTTGATGACCCTAATACATTAGTTGTTGATACGAGAAATGATTATGAAATCGATGTGGGAACGTTCGAAGGTTCTTTAAATCCGAGTACTAAAAAGTTTAGTCAATTTCCAGAATGGGTTGAGCGAATTTTAAAACCAATCGTTAAGGAAAAGAAGCCTCGTAAAATAGCGATGTTTTGTACAGGAGGTATTCGCTGTGAAAAAGCAAGTTCATATCTAGTTAAAAAAGGGTTTACAGGAGTAAGTCAATTGCATGGTGGGATTTTGCGATATTTGGAAGAAGTACCTCTAGAGGAAAGTAGATGGAATGGGGAATGTTTTGTTTTTGATCGACGAGTAGCTTTAAACCATAATCTTTTACCAGGAACATATCGTCTATGTAATGCATGTGGTATGCCACTTTCTCCTGAGGATTGTGAGACAAAAAATTATATTCGCGGAATTAAATGTCATTATTGTATCAATCTTTTCTCTGATGAAGATAGGAAACGTTTTGCCGAGAGACAAAAACATATTGATGAATTAAGGAGGAATTCTCCAGGGAATACAATTTGGCCTAATCCATGATTAATAAAAGCCTATCAGATTTGGAGTTAAAAGCTTCACAGTCTGGATTCCTATTGCGAATACAAGTTAGCCGTCCTTTAAATCTTTGGTCTTTCAAGGTTGTTGTAGCTGAAAAATTAGACACTGATAAAATAAAAATATTAGGTGAGATGAAGGGGTGGGCATACAACGCAGAAAAAGGTTTGCAGCTAGATACTATGCGTGTTCTACAGACTGCTCCTTCTGGGGTAGGTCATTTAATTTGGGCAGCAACCATGGCGTGGTCTCTTGAGATGACACCATGTAAAAAAGCGAGACTACTAGCTATATTTGATGATCAATCTCAACATAATCGATTGATAAAGTATTTCCAAAAGAGAAGATTTTGTCTTTTGAGAGAGGTTCGTTCTTCATTGCTTGATTTGCCTTTAAGATTAATATGGGGAGGAGCTGGTTCTTTAATGATTGGAGATTGTGAAGAGGTCTTTCAACATAGTTATAACCTTTTGAAAAGCTCTCGTTTATTTAAGAAATAAGATTAGCCCTTAGAGGCATGATAACTACTTCGAACTAGTGGACCACTATTTACCTTTAAGAATCCAAGGTTCTTTGCTATTTTGGCAAACTCTTGGAAGTCTTTAGGATCCCAATAATGTTGAACAGGTATATGAGCAAGAGATGGCCTTAAATATTGTCCAATTGTAATTTCCTTACAATCAACAGCTCTAAGATCTTCAAGTGTTTGGATTATTTCGACATGTTCTTCTCCAAGTCCAAGCATTAACCCTGACTTTGTTGGAATATTAGGTGATATGTCTCTGGCAGCTTTTAATAATCCAAGCGAATGTTCATAGGTAGCCCCTCGACGAACTTCCTTTTGAAGACGTCTAACAGTTTCTAAATTGTGATTAAAACACACAGGTTTAGAATCAAGCACTGTCTTTAGACGTTCTTTTTGGGCCTGTTTAGCTTCTTCTTGATCTTTGAATCCTCCCCAGAAATCAGGAGTTAGAACTTCAATCGAAATGTCTGGTATATGTTTTCTTATCTCTGCAATTGTATTAGTAAATAAGCTTGCTCCATGATCAGGTAGATCATCCCTGGCTACTGAAGTTAGGACGACATAACGCAGGCCTAATAGGCAAACTGCATTTGCGACCTTTTGAGCCTCTTGATGTCCGCCTTTTTGAGAAGGAGCACCTTTGTCTACTTGGCAAAAAGCACAACTTCGTGTGCAGATTGAACCACCCAGAAGAAAAGTCGCTGTTCCTGATGCATAGCATTCTCCTCTGTTGGGACATCTACCTTCTTCACAAATTGTGTTCAGTTTGTATCTCTTTATAAGAGACTGGACTTTTTCTATTTCTGAAGCTTTCCCAAGAGAAGGTTTTATCCATTTTGGTAATCGTTCTTTAGGGAAGATAGAACTATATTTTGTTTGTCTCGATTGTGTTGACATATAGATAGTGATTAATTATGTGACGTCTGTTCGTCCTTCAAGGGCGCGAGTTAATGTTACTTCATCAGCATATTCTAATTCACTTCCAACGGGCAGTCCATAAGCAATACGAGTCACTTTGACAAATGGTTTAATTAATTTAGCTAGGTATAAACTTGTAGTGTCACCTTCGACACTAGGTGTAAGAGCAAGTATTACTTCATTTATTTCTGTATCGGATACTCTTTTGACGAGATTAGTTATTTGAAGCATTTCAGGACTAATGCCTTCCATTGGTGAAATCAAACCACCTAATACATGGTATAAGCCTTTGTATTCGCGAGTGCGTTCTAGCGCTAAGAGATCTCTGGAATCTGAAATTACACAAAGAACAGTATTATCTCTATTAGGATTTGAACAGATTTCGCATAATTCATTAGAGGTTAGATGGAAGCAATTCTTGCATTGACCAATTTTTTCATAAGCATTTATTAAGGCTTCTGAAAACTGCTGAATTTTCTCTTTTGGTTGTCTTAATAAATGCAAAGCAAGCCTCTGAGCCGTTCGAGGACCAATCCCTGGTAACTGCTCGAATTGATCTATTAATCGTGAAAGCGGTTTTGTAAAGCTGCTCAGGAGTTTTTCTTATATATATTATGAATTTACTCAACTTATCTACTTTGAAAAGTATTTAAGTAATTCTCCTGTCAGTTTGCATCACTTTCAGGCAGAATAAGGTTATGGATTTTTGTTTTGATTAATGATTCAATTTCTTAGTTATTCAGCGCGAGTCCTCCTGAGTTTGCTTCTGGTCTTTTTGTTGGGAGCTTGCAGTTCTAGTCCTTCTGCAGGACTAGAGCCTTTTCAAAGTACAGATGGTCGTTATGGTTTTTTATATCCAACTGGCTGGACTAGAGTCTCAGTTAATAACGGACCAGCAGTTGTTTTTCATGACTTAATAAATAGTGATGAAACCCTTAGTCTTGTAGTTTCTAAAATCGACACAGATGAAGATATTGATATTGAAAACTTGGGGACTCCTGAAGAAGTTGGAGATAGATTAGTTTCTCAATTAATTGATACAACTGACAATGATAGATTAGTTGAATTAGTTCAGTCAGAAGAAAGAGAATCTTCTGATCACACATTTTATGACTTGGAATATAAGATAAAATATCCAGATAATATTCGTCACGAAATAGCTACAGTTGTAATTGATAGAGGGAATTTATATACCTTTGCAGCAGGTACTGATGATAAGAGATGGCCTAAAGTTTCTAATTTGTTTAAAAAAGTAGTAGATTCATTTACTTTATTAATCTAATTAATTAGCAGAAGTTATTAAGCCAGCTTGAACTTTCCATAAGTCAGCATATAAACCTTCACTTTCTAAAAGTGATTTATGATTACCAGTCTCCACAATTTCTCCTTTATTTAAAACAATAATTTCATCAGCAGATCTTACGGTACTTAATCTATGAGCTATCACAATAGTAGTTCTGTGTTTTGTTATTTTTTCTAGAGATCTTTGAATAGCTGCTTCGGTTTCATTATCAACAGAAGCAGTTGCCTCATCTAAGATAATAATTGGTGCATTTTTAAGAATAGCTCTGGCAATAGCAATTCTTTGTCTTTGTCCTCCAGAAAGTTTTTGACCACGTTCCCCTACTAAAGTCTTATAACCTTGAGGTAATTCATTAATAAAATTAGAGGCTTCTGCTATTTCTGCTGCTTTTAAGATCTCTTCTTTAGATGCTTGATTATCTCCATAACTAATATTTTCCTCAATTGTCCCATGAAAAAGATATACATCCTGACTTACAAGTGAAATTGACCTTCTCAAATCTTTTAAATCATATAATTCTAGAGGTATGTTATCGATTTTAATTGAACCTGAATTAATAGGGTAAAGTCTTAAAAGTAATTTTATTAGTGTACTTTTACCAGATCCTGTAGCACCAACAATACCAATTGTTCTAGCTTTTTTAATCTTCAAGCTTAAGTTTTTTATAAGTGGATATCCTTTAATATATTCAAAATTGACTTTTTCAAATTCTATTTCACCTTTTATATCTTTAGGATTTATATGATAATTTCCACTGGATATTTTTATTGGAGTGTCTAGTAAATCTAATACTCTATTTGTTGAAGCCATAGACCTTTGATAATCATCTAAGATATGCCCAAGAGTTGTTAAGGGCCATAAAAGTCTTTGGGTAATAAAAACTAAAAAACTATAAGTTCCGATTGGAATTTCTCCTGCTGAAGCTTGTAAACCTCCTTTAATTAAAATAGAAAGAAAAGCAAATAGGATTGCAAACCTTATTAAAGGAATAAATGCTGCTGAAAGTTTTATTGCTTTCCTATTACTTCTTTGATAAGCGTTGCTATCAATTTTTAACCTTGCAACTTCCCAATCTTCAGTAGCGAAGCTTTTAATAGTAACTATTCCTCCAAGGTTATTATTTAGTCGAGCAGAAAGATCTCCTGCACGTTCTCTAACTTCTTTGTACCTAGGAGCAAGATTTTTTTGAAATTTGATTGATCCCCACAGAATTAATGGGATAGGAATGAACGATATGAAAGCAAGACCTGGAGCCAGAAATGCCATGGCGCCACCAACCAACAGAACCGTAATTATCAATTGAAGGATTTGATTTGCACCTTGATCGAGAAATCTTTCTAATTGATTAACGTCATCATTAAGGACGGCTAGAAGTCTTCCAGAGCTATCTTGTTCGAAAAAAGACATTTCAAGTTTTTGAAGATGTTCATATGCTTTTATTCGAAGATTATGCTGGGTTACTTGAGCCAAGTTTCTCCAAAGAAGACCGTACAGATATTCGAAAAAAGATTCAGCACTCCAAATTAAACAAGATAAAAAGGCAATAAAACCAAGTTGACTTTGAATAGAAGTGAAACCAAGAGAAGCGACCCAAGAAGAATCTTCTCTAGCTACTACATCTACAGATAGTCCTATTAATACTGGGGGAGCGAGATCTAATAACTTATTGATTATTGAGCATGTTGTCGCAGAGATGACGAGTAAACGTTGTTTTTGAAGATTGCTAAGGAGCCTTATTAAGGCGCTTTGTGATTTTTTATGATTATGAGACATCTTTGTTATTGGTATGAGGTTAGTTTTTACATATTAAATTTTTTGGTTGCTTGCATTTTGCATTCTTCTTGAGCCAACTCGAGTGAATATCCATAAGAAACTTTTTTTACAAAGCAATTACATGTAAATTCGGACATACCTACAGGAGGTGTAATTTTTGCCAATTTCATTTCTGAATTGAATCCTAAAAGACACATTTTTTTTACTATAGAATTCAGATCATTATCTTTACTAATGCTTTTATTAGCAAAGATTACACTACAAAACATTAGATATAAAATTATTCTTTTACTACAAAGTGTAGATGTTAGGTGTTTCATATGCTGCGATTTATTTGAAGTTCGCGGTTCATTACTTTTACTCGCTTCAGATTGTTGAATATATCTTGGGGCATTTTTTTTGGGAGGTCTATAAAACTGTGATTTTCAAAGATTTGTATTTTCCCAATCATACGTCCCTTAAGGCCAGTCTCATTGGCAATTGCTCCGACTAAATTCCCAGGCTTAACATTGTCTCTGTAGCCAACTTCAACTCTAAATCTTTCCATGTTGTTCTCAATAGAGTTATTTTCGTATTTACTTCTTCTACGAGGTCTACCCCTGTCATCTTTATAGTCATTTTTTCTCCTTCCATGATCTGTTTGCTTAATCCAGCTCTCATCTTCTTGAATCATTAGGGGAGAAGGGCCAAGAGCAAGACTAAGTGCCGCTAAAGCTATTTTATCTCCATCAATTTCAAGCTTAGTTCCAATTTCCTTAATTAATTCTTTTAGAATTACAGTTTCTTTCTCGTGTTCTCTTCCTTGACTTGAGGCTTTTATTAAATTGTTTTCAAGTTTATTTATTCTAGTTTGATTAATGATTTCATTACTCGGAATATTCATTCTTTCAATAGGTTGTCCTACTGCTCTTTCAAGATTTTGTATGAAAGATCTTTCTCTTGGGCTTGCAAACAAAATTGCTTCACCACTCCTTCCTGCTCTTCCGGTACGTCCTATTCGATGTATATAAGCTTCTTTATCAAAGGGCATATCAAAGTTAATCACTAAACCTATTCGATCCACATCAAGACCTCTTGCGGCAACATCTGTGGCTACTAGAATATCTACACTCCCTTTTCGTAGACGGTCTACAGTTCTTTCACGTTGGCTTTGAGGTACATCACCATTTAGTATTGCTACATTATGTCCATAAGCCTCTAATCTCTCGGCGACAGTAATTGTAATAGCTTTAGTTCTTGTAAAGATTATGACACCCTCTTCGGAGATTGCTTCTAAGACTCTTTTTAAGGCATTAATTTTATAACTATTTTGAACAATGATATGTCTTTGCCTTATTAAACTTGTCTTTTGTGTAGTAGCTTTAATTGTTATTTCTGCTGGATTATTAAGGTATTGTTTTGATATTCGTCTTATTTCTGAAGGCATAGTTGCCGAAAATAAGACCATTTGACGTTGATTAGGTAACTGTTCGAGAATCCATTCAACGTCATCGATGAACCCCATTCTTAACATTTCATCGGCTTCGTCAAGGACTAAACACTCCAATTCGCTTTTATCGATAGTTCCTTGCCTTAAATGATCCATTACTCTTCCTGGAGTACCAACAACAATCGATATTCCCCTTTTTAAGGCATTTATTTGTGATCTGAAATCAGAACCTCCATAAACAGATAATATTTTTAGTCCTGCTTGATCTATTGCATATGATCGAAATGAATCTGCTACTTGTATTGCTAGTTCTCTAGTTGGAGTTAAGACGAGAACCTGAGGAGGCCCTCCTAGTTTTTTTAGTTTCT
>CETG01131012.1_pt1 | contig 17747 bp, 18 predicted proteins | sample 361471 | NCBI WGS metagenome assembly CETG01 (sample SAMEA2622696, study PRJEB7988) | marine metagenome | isolation source: saline water (ENVO:00002010), including | reverse complement strand
ACGCCGCCAGCGTTCATCCTGAGCCAGGATCAAACTCTCCGTTGTGTATATCAGACCCTTTTATAAATATCTAAAATATTTATTCAGTCTGACTTGCTAATCCAACTTATAAATTATGAGAATTTTAAAGTAGTATTCGCGACCCTAAATAAATTAAGGTTTTCTATAGAGTGCACATTAAAATATCAACGTGACTTTCCAAGATCTCAGATCCGGTTGCCAGATAATTCTGAAGATACATTTATAAAAATGAAAAATCAGAGAATCATGACAATATATTTTTTTTGACGGGACCTCACACTTTTATCGCCTTTTCATTCAGATAATTTGATGAAATCAAAAAATATCCGAACGCGATAAAAGAGTCAGTTCCTATGCTTTAAATTTTCTAGGTTCACTTGAAGGTTTCCCTCCAAAAGCTTGTAATAACTATAAAAAGTTAAAAAAGCCCTCATATTTAAAATTGATTTTTAAATCAAAATAAATACGAACCATGCGTGAAACAAAAGTTTTTTCGCACAGAAGAAAATTTTAGACCATTAATATATAATTACGCAACCATTGATACAATTTTTTTTTTACATAAAGTAATTGCTTCCCAAATTTTGCCAACAAAGTAACTTGTAATTAGGGAAATCTTAGAAATTAAATGGCAAGTCGTTTTAGTCAACAGAATCTAAGAGTTCGACCAAGCTCTAATGAAGAGAAAGTAGTCAAAAGAGCAAAAGAACATTTTGAAAAAACCTTGGTCGAGATTAATGGAGAACTAATTGGCAGTGTTGCAGCTCTTGAACATCCTGCCAATAAACATGCTTTAAATTATGGAGAAATTTTCTTAAGAGATAATGTTCCAGTAATGATCTATCTATTAACTCAAAAGAGATATGAAATAGTTAAAAAATTTCTCAGTGTTTGTCTAGAACTTCAAAGTACAAGCTATCAAACAAGAGGAGTCTTTCCCACAAGCTTTGTAGAAGAAGGCGGAGAACTTATTGGTGATTATGGACAAAGATCAATAGGAAGAATTACTTCAGCAGATGCAAGCCTTTGGTGGCCAATCTTATGTTCGCTTTATGTCAAAAAAAGTGGCGACACAGCCTTTGGAAAAAGTCAAATAGTACAAAGAGGTGTTCAATTACTTCTTGATCTAGTTCTTCACCCTACATTTGAAGGCAATCCAGTTCTATTTGTACCTGATTGTGCTTTTATGATTGATAGACCTATGGATGTATGGGGAGCTCCTTTAGAAGTTGAAGTCTTATTGCATGCGTGTCTAAAGAGCTGCATAAATCTTATGGAGTTAAGTCGGAAAGACCATGTCAGTCGACTTCTGGATCAAAGATTAATTCTTACTCGACAATGGGTTCATGATTTACGACAATTTCTTTTAAAGCATTACTGGGTAACCAGCAAAACCATGCAAGTTCTCAGAAGAAGACCTACAGAGCAATATGGAGATGACCAACATTTTAATGAATTCAATGTTCAGCCTCAAATAGTTCCTTCATGGCTGCAAGACTGGCTAGAGAATAGAGGTGGATATCTGATCGGTAACATTAGGACAGGTAGACCAGATTTCAGGTTTTATAGTCTTGGTAATTCATTGGCCTGCATGTTTGGGGTTTTAACAGCTCCTCAGCAAAGAGCTTTATTTAGATTGGTTTTGCACAATAGAGAACATTTAATTTCCCAAATGCCAATGAGAATTTGTCATCCTCCTATGGATATTGAAGAATGGCAAAACAAAACAGGTTCAGATCCAAAAAACTGGCCTTGGAGTTATCATAATGGAGGTCATTGGCCGAGCCTACTATGGTTTTTTGGAGCTTCAGTCCTATTACATCAAAAAAGATATCCAACTGAAGATGTGATTTTAATGGGACAGATGAAATCTCTTATTGAAGAAAGTTATTGGTGTCAATTAAATCAACTCCCTAGACAAAAATGGGCTGAATATTTTGATGGACCTACGGGTACATGGGTAGGACAACAATCACGTACTTACCAAACATGGACAATAGTAGGATTCTTACTTATCCATCATTTTTTACGTGAAAACAATGATGATATTGAAATGTTAAATATTTAATTTTAAAAGAGTCCTAAGGTAAGTGATTTATCTATAGGTAAGCATGCTCCGATGCCAAGATAGATAGTAATTAATGTTCCAAACATGAATATGGTAGTCGCTACGGGACGCCTAAAAGGATTTGAGAATTTATTTACATTTTCAATAAAAGGTATAAGCATCAAGCCTAAAGGAATTAAAGTTTGCAGAGCTATGCCTAAAAGTTTGTTTGGCACTACTCTTAGGATTTGAAACACAGGATATAAGTACCACTCAGGAAGAATTTCTAAAGGAGTTGCAAACGGATTAGCCTTATCTCCTAACATCGCAGGATCTAAAACTGCAAGTCCAACAACACAGGCTATTGTGCCTAAGATGACAACTGGAAATATATATAGTAAATCATTCGGCCAAGCTGGTTCTCCATAGTAATTATGCCCCATTCCTTTTGCTAGTTTTGCTCTTAGCTTGGGATCAGATAAATCTGGTTTCTTTAGAGTTGACATTTTCTTTTACTAGTTAGGGTATCCAGGTTGTTCTTTAATATTTAATTTAATTATAACCTTCTAAAGGGGACCTGAAATTCCTTGTTTACGAATCATAAGAAAATGCATAAGCATAAATACAGCAAGTGACCATGGTAAAACGAAAGTATGTAAACTATAAAATCTTGTAAGAGTTGATTGCCCTACACTTTCTCCTCCTCTTAATAGTTCAACCATAAAATCGCCGATAATTGGTATTGCTGCAGGTACTCCTGAAACAATTTTAACAGCCCAATATCCCACTTGATCCCATGGCAAGGAATATCCTGTAACTCCAAAAGCAACTGTAATAACAGCCATAACAACACCAGTAACCCAGGTCAGCTCTCTAGGTCTTTTAAACCCTCCTGTTAAATAAACTCTAAATACATGAAGTATTAGCATCAATACCATCATTGAAGCACTCCATCTATGAACTGATCTTATAAGCCAACCAAAACTAACATCTGTCATAAGATAACTAACAGAATTATACGCCTGAGTAACAGTTGGTTTGTAGTAGAATGTCATTGCAAATCCAGTAGCAAACTGGATTAGGAAACAAACCAAAGTGATTCCACCCAAACAATAAAAAATATTTACATGAGGTGGGACATACTTAGAAGTAACATCATCGGTTATATCTTGAATTTCAAGCCTTTCTTGAAACCAATCATAAACTCCTGAAGCAATGTCAATTTTTTTATTTGGTGATGAAGAACCAGCCATCTAACAAAATAATCTCTCTATATGTTGAGATTTTACTAAATAATGAATAATTTGGTACTAAGATTTAATGCAATGACTCCAACTCGTTACAACTTTAGGCAATTCATCAATCTGATCATTTCGATGATCTGTAGTTTTCTAATACTTATTAACATTGCTATTCCTGCCTATGCGCTCAATGATGCCAAGCAAATTGTTCTAGAGGCATGGACATTAGTTAATGAGGGTTTTTATTCTCCAGAAAAGTTCAATGAAATAAATTTCCGAAAAATCAGACAAATAACTTTACAAAAAGATATAGAAACTAGCGAAGAAGCGTATTCAGCGATAGAAGATATGCTTAAACCCTTAGAAGATCCTTATACAAGAATTTTGAGACCAAAAGATTATGAACTTTTAAAATCAACTAATTTAGGAAGTGAAATTAATGGAGTAGGACTTCAATTAGGAACTGACGATGAATCTGGAGAAATAATAGTTATTTCAACATTATCAGGATCGCCTGCAGAAGATAGTGGAATCATCATTGGTTCAATCCTTAATAAAGTGAATGGAGTATTATGTAAAGAATTAGGACTAGCTACTACTGCTACTAGGCTAAGAGGAGAAACCAGTTCAAAGGTTATTGTTGAGATTACAGCTCCAAATGGAGATACTAGAGAAATTGAACTAGAACGAAGATCCGTTGATTTACAACCAATAAGGACAAAGAGACTTAGAGATGAATCACATACAATCGGTTATATAAGAATCACTCAATTCAGTGAATCAGTTCCAAAAAAAATTGAAGAAGCTATTAAAGATTTACAAGAAAAGGATATTGAGGGTTTAATTTTAGATTTAAGAAATAACTCAGGAGGATTAGTTAGTTCTGGAATTGCTGTAGCTGATTATTTTTTATCTAATGGAACTATTGTTGAGACGAAAAACAGAGATGGAATCATTCAAGAAATTAATGCAAATGAATCCGAACTCTTCAAAGGTCCAATGGTAACACTCGTTAATAAAGGAACAGCAAGTGCTAGTGAAATTCTTGCCGCAGCCCTAAAAGATAATAAGAGATCTCAGCTTATTGGAGAAACAACCTTTGGGAAAGGTCTCATACAATCATTAAAAAACCTTAGCGATTCAAGTGGTTTGGCAATTACAATCGCAAGCTATTTAACTCCTACAGGGAAAGCTATTCAAGGAGAAGGGATCTTACCAGATAAAACTTTAGATATTCCTCAACCAATTAGTCCTGCTAGCGAAGACGACAAATGGCTTAAAGATGCTCAAATAGTATTAATTTCTAAAATAGATGAATATTTAACTGAAAATACTGATTTAGGTAATCAGTCATCTGAAAATTTACTGGATGATGAAATGAATCCCTAATATATCTATCATGACAATTAGAATTTACTATGATCCAATTCATGGAGAAATAAACCTGGACAGCAAAAACCCTGAGGAAGAAATGATAATTAGGTTGATAGATTGTCCCGCATTTCAAAGGCTAAGAAGGATTAAACAACTTGGTCCTGCATCCCTCCTGTTTCATGGAGCAGAATCAAGCAGATTTACTCATTCTTTAGGAGTATTTCATATAGCAAGGAAAACCTTATCTAAATTAAAACTTATTGACCAATCGATAGAAAAATCAAAATATATTTTATATGGTGCATCGCTTCTGCATGATATAGGTCATGGGCCCCTAAGCCATACTAGCGAAGAAATTTTCAATCATAATCATGAAGAATGGTCAAAAAAACTTATAACTGAACATGAGCCAATTTTGAATATTTTACAAGATTACCAAGATAATCTCCCTGAATCTATTGGTGAAATTTTAATTAATTCAACCAACAAATTATCTCCTATTAATTCATTAATTAGTAGCCAATTAGATTGTGATAGGCTGGATTATATGATTAGAGATACCTATAATACTGGTTTAAAATATGGCAAAGTTGATATAGAAAGAATTATATCAGCATTAACAATTACACCAGATGGAGATATGGCAATCACACCAAAAGGAATAATTGCTGTTGAGCATTATTTTGTTATGAGAGACATGATGTATAGATCTGTATACAATCATCGTTTAAACGAGATTTCGAATTGGATTTTAGAAAAAATAATTAAATCAGCTAGAGAGACAAAGCTAAAAGATATATGGATAGATAAGTACTTTGCAGAATTAATTAATAATGATAATTCAATGGATATAAATAGTTTTATTTGTAATGACGATATAAGAACTTATTACCATATATTGAGATGGGGAGAAGATGGTCCAAAACAACTTTCGACATTATGCAGAATGTTCTTAGATAGGGATCTTCTTAAAGGAATAGATATTAAAGATTTTAACTATACAGATAGATTAAAAATATTAGCAATAGCTAGGCAACACACAGAATTAAACAATCTAGATCCAAATATTTATTGCGGTATAAAAAGTAAACAATTTCAGGCATATAAAAAAAATGATAAGAGTCTAAGAATATGGGATGGAAAATGTCTTATGGCTATAGAAGACATATCTCCTTTAGTTAAATCTCTTCAAACACTAAAAGAATCATCTTGGCTAATATATCCTAAAATTATCAATAAACAAATCACTACAGAAATTAATAATATGAAAGGGATACTTTAAATTAGTAATGAAATATAATTCTATTTTTCAATGCAAAAATAAATTAGAATTTATTAATAAAATAAATTCTGAAAGCCATAAAATTAAGGATGGTCAAATAACTCTTAATTGCCCTAACTTATTCCTAAATATTAAGGATATAAATGAAATTTCTAAAGCTATTTATCCAGTAAAAATCGATAAAATAATATCAGACAAAAGAGAAACTATTATAAGTGCTTCTAGCTTAAAGATTAAATCTGAATTTAAAATGAAAAATAAAATTCAGACTTATAAATATAGTGATTTTGCAGACTTAGAAGAGTTAGTAGATAAATTTCATATTGGCACTATAAGATCCGGGCAAGAAATAACTTCGGATAAAAACCTGATAATAATTGGGAATGTTAATCCTGGGGCCAAAGTTTCAGCGGTATCTAATATTTTTGTGTGGGGTAAACTTCTGGGTATTGCCCATGCAGGCATTCAAGGCAAAACAGATTCGAAGATCTCTGCCATTTTCATGAAGCCCCTTCAATTGCGAATTGCAGGTAAAATAGCAATTGGACCATCAGGCTATCCCAAACCCTATACAGCAGAGGAAGCTAAAATAATTTCAGGCAAGATTATCATTGAGCCAATTAATTTTGAAACAGAATAAAAAATTACTAAATAATAAAATATAGAATTTATTAATTAATTCTCTATGTTTTAGATGAAAAAGACGACTATTATTCGAAAAAATTTTATTTAACTTTGACAACAGAAAGTCGCACCATCTTAATATGTTCTGGCAAAGGAGGTGTGGGTAAAACAACTTTAACAGCCAACCTAGGAATTGCTCTTGCAAGCAGCGGTGTAAAGACTGCTGTACTAGATGCTGATTTCGGGTTAAGAAATTTAGACTTACTATTAGGTCTGGAAAATCGCATTGTATATACTGCACAAGATGTTTTAGACAATAATTGTCGCCTTGAGCAAGCATTAGTGAAACATAAACAAGAACCTAATTTATGCTTACTTCCAGCAGGAGATCCCAGAATGATCGACTGGATGAAACCTGAAGATATGGATCAAATAAGTTCTATGCTTAGACAAAAATTCCAGTATGTTTTAATAGACTGCCCGGCAGGAGTCGAAGATGGATTTAAGAATGCTGTTTCAGCATGCAAAGAAGCCATTGTTGTTACTAATCCTGAATTGTCGGCAGTAAGAGATGCCGATAGAGTAATTGGCTTATTAAATAGTTTTGATATAAATCCAATTCAACTAGTTGTAAATAGAGTTAGGCCTCAAATGGTAGCAAGCCAAGAAATGCTTTCAGTAAAAGATGTTGAAGGTATCCTTTCTCTCCCTTTACTTGGAGTCGTACTGGAAGATGAACAAGTAATTATAAGTACTAATAGAGGAGAGCCTTTAACATTATCAGGTAATAATTCTCCAGCCACAAGATGTTATATAAACGTCTCTCAAAGATTGCAAGGAGTTGATGTTCCTCCTATAGATCCATCAAAAGAAGGAAATAGCTTAAAAGATAAATTTACACGTTTAATGCAAACAAAGATTTTCTAAAAATGATGACTTTAAGAGATTTAATCAACAAACTCCTAGGAAGAGAAACATCTAGTGCAAATACTGCAAGAGAAAGACTTCAGCTTGTGCTTGCTCACGATAGAGTTGATATGAGTGCCCTCAACACGGATCTTTTAGAAAAAATGAGGAAAGAAATTCTGGATGTTGTAGCAAAATATGTAGAAATTGATTTTGAAGAGGTTGATGTAAGCCTAGAGACTGAGGACAGGATGACTGCGCTTGTGGCAAATTTACCAATCAAAAGGACTATCTCAGGAGAAATAAAGTTCAAGGAAAATAATGCTGAAAATGTTCAGAAATAAATTTCAACACAATCTCAAAAAAAGTATCTAATATTAGGTAATATCTTAATAATGCCGGCTTAGCTCAGTGGTAGAGCAGCGCTTTTGTAAAGCGAAGGTCATCAGTTCAAATCTGTTAGCCGGCATAAGATAAAAAGTTATGTTGAATCAAAAGAAAAGATAAATACAAATATGGTTAAAAGAACTATTGATAAAATAGGCAGTTCAAGAAAACCACTTAACAAAGTAGTTAATGGTCCTATAAGCCACAAAAAAATTAATTGCAACCCTAAAACAGATAGAAAAAGCCAAGTCATAATATGAATTATATTTTGGGGATAATGCTCCCTTTACGCAAGATAGTCCAGTTCCCCTTAGAAATCCATTTAATTACGGTACTTGCTTGAAATGAACAATCCGTCCAAGGAATAGGACCCAAGAATGGAACATTAGGGAAGTCTTTACTGATTTTTGAAATATCTAGAGAAGGAGTAACCCCCGATAAATTTGCACTTGTTGTCGCAAGAGGACCTGTCTTCTTTAACAAAGAAATTGCCACTTGAGAGTTAGGGACTCTTAAACCAATTGAATCTTTTAGATGATTCAAATAAATAGATTTTTCCTCTCTACAAGGTAATACCAAAGTAAGTGGTCCTGGCCAATATTTTTTGGACATTCTGATGGCATCATCTAAAACTTTTTCATCTATAGAATCAAACAATTCTTCAGATGATGCTCCCATTAAAATAAGAGGTTTGTTTTTAGAACGTTTTTTTAAGTTCCAGATTTGATCACAAAATTCTGGTTTAGCAGAAAGAGCTGGCAATGTATCTGTTTGAAATATTCCTGGAAACCCATTTTGAATATTTTCAATAAATTTATCCAATTCAAGAATATTCATAAAGAAAAGTTAGAGAGGTTTTCTTCCCTCTACAAAACGTTTAATGCCATTAAAATCATATATTGATTTTACAAATTCAAACCCATTTTCTATAAATAATTTGCCAACCTGATGATCCTGATCAAAATGATTCTCAACGATTAGCCATCCTCCTTTTTTTAAGAATTTAATAGCCTTTTTTAGAATAATCCTAAAAGAATTAAGTCCATCTTTACCTCCATATAAAGCAATGCAAGGTTCATGAGATAAGACGGACGGATCAAGATCAAAATAAGCTCTTTCTGGAATATATGGAGGGTTAGACAGAATAAGATTAAATTCTCCTTCCAAACTCTGAATAGGTTCCCACCAATCTCCTAAATAAAAAGTTAAATTTTGATAAATTAAATTTTTGCATGAATTCCTTTTTGAAATATCTATAGCACTTGGACTTATATCAGTTGCAATACATTTCCAAGCTGGAAATTCCTTGGCGAAGGCAATTGCTATAGCACCTGATCCAGTTCCAAGATCTGCAAAATAACCAGGTCCTATTCCAAAATTAATAATCTTTTCTCTTGCTATATCAATGATAAGTTCAGTTTCAGGTCTAGGAATTAAAACATCATTATTTAATTGTATTTCTAGATCTCTCCAAAAGCATTTTCCAACGAGATACTGTATTGGTTGTGAAGACTTTACAAAAGAATTCCAGGTATTTTCTATCTCTTCAAAGTTTTTCTTATGAATTTCATTAGATATAGAAGTGAATAAGGAGAGATAATTGGAACCTGAATATTTTAATGATATTAAAAAATCCAGAGACTCAGAATCTCCACCCTTTTTAAGTTGATTAATCTTCCATTCTTTAAATTCTCTCTGAGATATCCAAAATGATTGCATTTTTAACAAATTTTCAAAATAAAGTTTGTTAAAAATTTTAAGGCTATTTAGGTCCTAATCTGCCTTTACTTGAATCTGAGAAGAAACTGGACTTTTCTCCATCACTTGTAGAAATGAATAAACCAATTAAGAAAATGGTTGGTACACCTACGAATAATAGGGTAGCAACAAAACCAAAATTTGTAGTTTCCATAAATCTGATCTGACTATAAGGAGTATTTCATTATGACTATAATCATAATCGAGGTTATTGAAGAATATTATTTAAAAGATTTTGTGATAATTAATAGTTCCAAAATGTAATGCCATCGAATTTTCACAGTTTAAAGAATATGAATTGATTGTGCTGAAAGGCTTTTAGAAAATCAATGAGTCAAAACAAGATAAGAGTTAGCCCTTTTTAAGGTATTAATTTTTAAATTCACAAATATCATCTAAGGCAACAGAACCGACGAACAGTATTTTCTTTCATACAAAAAAATACATAGATTTGTATCATTATACACACCAACAAGGCTTTCGTGGCTTTTTCTGCAAGAAATTATTTAAATTCTAATGTCACTATTATTAGGTAATTACTGGATTAGGAGATAAAAAAGGTCAAAATCATGAGATTTATAAAAAGACATTGCAGAACTGAAAAAAATCCACTCATATTGATCAATTCCTTATACGATCATTATGTTTAGCTGTTTATTCAGCACCGTTTACAAAAATTACCCATGGGATTGCCCTGGTATCGAGTGCACACAGTAGTCATCAATGACCCAGGTAGACTTCTAGCAGTGCATTTAATGCATACAGCCTTACTCGCCGGCTGGGCCGGCTCAATGGCCTTATATGAATTGGCCATATTTGATCCATCTGATCCTGTCTTAAACCCTATGTGGAGACAGGGGATGTACGTAATGCCATTTATGGCTCGCTTAGGTATTACAAGCAGTTGGAATGGATGGGACATCACAGGTGCAACTGGCGTTGATCCTGGTTTTTGGAGCTTTGAAGGAGTTGCAGCAGCTCATATAGTCTTTAGTGGTCTATTAATGCTAGCTTCTATTTGGCATTGGACTTACTGGGATCTTGACCTTTGGGAGGACTCTAGAACAGGTGAACCAGCTTTAGATTTACCAAGAATTTTTGGAATTCATCTTCTTCTGGCAGGTCTTACTTGTTTTGGGTTTGGAGCCTTTCATTGTGCAAATGTTGGTATTTTCGTTTCCGACCCCTATGGTTTAACAGGACATGTAGAGCCTGTTTTACCCGTTTGGGGGGCAGAAGGTTTTAATCCCTTTAATGCTGGTGGAATTGCTGCGAATCATATTGCGGCTGGCTTATTAGGAATTATTGGAGGTATTTTCCATATCACTAATAGACCAGGAGAGAGGCTTTATACGGCTCTTAAGCTAGGAAGCCTTGAAGGTGTTTTAGCCAGTGCCTTAGCAGCTGTTCTCTTTATATCTTTCGTGGTTTCAGGAACTATGTGGTATGGCTCAGCGACCACACCTATTGAGTTATTTGGACCTACAAGATATCAGTGGGACTCTGGATATTTTAAAGCCGAAATCAATAGAAGAGTTCAAGCTGCTATTGATGAAGGAGCTTCAAAAGAAGAAGCATATTCCTCTATACCTGAGCAACTAGCCTTCTATGACTATGTTGGCAATAGTCCTGCAAAAGGAGGATTATTTAGAGTTGGTGCTTTAGTTAATGGAGATGGTCTTCCTACAGGATGGCAGGGGCATATTGCTTTCCAAGACAAAGAAGGTAATGAACTAGAAGTAAGAAGAATTCCTAACTTCTTCGAGAACTTCCCTGTAATCCTTGAAGATAAGGATGGAAATGTAAGGGCTGATATACCTTTCAGAAGAGCGGAAGCAAAGTACTCTTTTGAACAAACAGGAATAACAGCAACTATTTATGGTGGCGATCTCAATGGTCAAACTTTTACTGACCCAGCGATAGTCAAAAGACTAGCCAGGAAGGCACAGCTTGGTGAAGCATTTAAGTTTGATAGAGACACTTATAAATCAGATGGTGTTTTCAGAAGCTCTCCAAGAGCCTGGTTTACATATGCTCATCTTTGCTTTGGATTACTATTCTTATTTGGTCACTGGTGGCATGCTGCCAGAACACTCTTTAAAGAGAGATTCACTGGAATAGCTTCCGACTTTGGAGACCAAGTTGAATTCGGCTTGTTCAAAAAGTTAGGAGACGAATCTACCAGGAGAATTCCAGGGAAAATTTAACCTTATCCAAAACACTTATTCACTAAAGAAAAATGGAAGCATTCGCTTATGTTTTAATTCTCACTTTGGCAGTTGTAACTCTATTCTTTGCAGTTGCATTTAGAGACCCCCCAAAGTTTGATAGAAAGTAAACAAAAAAGCCCTGCTATGCAGGGCTTTTTTAATGAGAATATCTTTAAGCTAAAAATAACACTGAAATATAATTTAGCTCAAAGTGCTTTTCATTACACGAAAAAGCGTTTAAGTTATAATATAGGTAAATATAAAAGGGTTTATGCAATGCCCCTCATGCCAAAACACGGATAGTAGAGTGCTTGAATCTCGATCCGCAGATGCTGGTAGAAGCGTCCGAAGAAGAAGAGAGTGCTTAAACTGCAATACAAGATTTACAACCTATGAAAGGGTTGAGAGTGTTCCTATTTCAGTTATAAAAAGTAATGGGATAAGAGAAGTTTTTGATAGAAGTAAATTATTAAATGTAATTTCTATTGCATGCGAAAAAACGAATGTATCGAATCAATCCATTGAACTTTTTGTTGATGAAATAGAATTAAATATTCAACAAACTGCTGCCAAAGAAATAAAAAGTTCAGAAATTATAGAAATTGTCTTATTAAAACTTAAGAATCTAAATGAAATAGCCTTTATAAGATTTGCCTCTATTTATCGAGAATTCAATGGCATAAAGGATTTTATAGAAATCTTGGAAATACTAAAACCCAATTTCAAAGATGAATTAGCTTCAATGCTTTAATATTGCGAAGCAAAGTGTAGAATAATATTTTGTTAGGCATTGGTTAAGCAGGCCAAGTCTTTCTTTTTTCATACTACCTAAGGTACACTGCTGACAAACAATGACAGAAAATTCCGAACCAAAACTTAAGGAATTACCTAATAAATCTCAAGAAAAACTTGCAGAAGGAGATTTAGTAAAAGAAAAGAATAAAACAGCCAAAGATATAACAGAAAATGAATCAGATGATTCTTATAAAAAAATAGAAATTCCAAAAGCTGATAGTTCTTCAAGTAGAGCAAATAAAAATGATCTTGATAATGCTGGATTTACTCTTGAAGAATTTGCATCTTTGCTGGGTAAATATGATTATAATTTCAAGCCTGGAGATTTAGTAAAAGGAACGGTTTTTGCATTGGAACCAAAAGGCGCAATGATAGATATTGGTGCTAAAACTGCTGCTTTTATGCCTATGCAAGAGGTCTCTATAAATAGAGTAGAAGGGCTAAGTGATGTTTTACAGCCTTCAGAAACTCGAGAATTTTTTATAATGAGTGAGGAGAATGAGGATGGTCAACTTGCTTTATCTATTCGAAGAATTGAATACCAGAGGGCATGGGAGAGAGTCAGACAATTGCAAAAAGAAGATGCAACTATTTTCTCAGAGGTTTTCGCTACTAATAGAGGAGGGGCTCTTGTAAGAGTTGAAGGTTTAAGAGGCTTTATTCCTGGATCCCATATAAGTGCAAGAAAGCTCAAAGAGGATCTTGTTGCGGAATTTTTACCCTTAAAATTTCTTGAAGTAGATGAAGAGAGAAATAGGCTTGTTTTAAGTCACAGAAGAGCCTTGGTGGAGAAGAAAATGAATAGACTTGAAGTAGGAGAAGTCGTTATAGGTACTGTAAGAGGAATAAAACCTTATGGAGCTTTTATTGATATTGGAGGGGTAAGTGGTTTGCTACATATATCTGAAATCAGTCATGAACATATAGAAACTCCACATAATATATTAAATGTTAATGATCAAATGAAAGTAATGATAATAGATCTTGATGCTGAAAGAGGAAGAATATCTTTATCTACAAAGGCTCTTGAACCTGAACCAGGAGATATGCTTACAAATCCTAAAAAAGTCTTTGAGAAAGCTGAGGAAATGGCTGCCAAATACAAACAAATGCTATTTGAACAAACAGATGAAATAAAAGAAGAAGAAGAAGAAACAACTTCTAATGCTTCTACAGAATAAAATTTATATATAAATCTGAAGTAAATAAATAGATTTAAGTTGATACTATTTATTTTTTATATTACTTTTCATGCTTATTAATATTTCTTGCTTTATTCAACATCTAAAGTGTTAAATAAGATTTAAACAACTTTAAAAATTATTATAATTGCATGAAATAAAAAAATGAGTTCCTACGTTTTCACTTCTGAGTCAGTTACCGAAGGTCATCCTGACAAAATCTGCGATCAAATTAGTGATGCTATCTTAGATGCACATTTAAATGAAGACCCCGAAAGCAGAGTAGCCTGCGAAACAGTAGTAAATACTGGTCTTTGTCTTGTGACTGGAGAAATCACATCTAAAGCAAAAGTTGACTACGTAAGAATTATTAGAAATGTAATAAAGGATATTGGGTATGAAAGTTCTAAAGCAGGAGGCTTTGATTCAAATAGCTGCTCAGTTTTAATTGCTCTTGATCAACAATCTCCCGATATAGCTCAAGGAGTTAATGAAGCAAATGATCATGAAGAAGATCGACTGGACCAGACGGGTGCTGGTGATCAAGGGATTATGTTTGGATATGCCTGCGATGAGACTCCTGAATTAATGCCTTTACCTATAAGCCTTGCTCATCGCCTTGCAAGACAACTTGCAACAATAAGACATAACAAAAAACTTAGTTATCTTCTACCTGATGGAAAAACTCAAGTTAGTGTGAACTATGAAGATGGAATTCCAATATCAATTAATACAATTTTAATCTCTACTCAACATTTAGAAGAAGTAGAAGGACTTACAGAAGAAAATTCTATAAGAGAAAAAATCAAACAAGATTTATGGGAATATGTTGTAAAACCAGCTACTAATGATTTAGACATAAAGCCTAATTTGCAAACCACAAGATTTCTTGTAAATCCAACAGGTAAATTCGTTATTGGTGGTCCTCAAGGCGATGCTGGATTAACTGGAAGAAAAATTATTGTTGATACATATGGTGGATATGCAAGACATGGAGGTGGAGCATTCTCAGGTAAAGACCCTACAAAAGTTGACAGATCCGCTGCATATGCAGCGCGTTTTGTAGCTAAAAGCATAGTCAGAGCAAAACTAGCTAAAAAAGTTGAGGTTCAAATTAGCTACGCTATAGGTTTAGCCAAACCAGTTTCTATATTAGTTGATTCGTTTAACACAAGTGCATTAACTAATGATCAATTAATATCATTAGTTGATAAATCATTTGATTTAAGACCTGCGGCAATAATAGAGAATTTTAATTTAAGAAAGATCACCAAAGAAAGAGGGGGGGATTTTTACCGAAAAATAGCTGCTTATGGGCACTTTGGGAGAGAAGACTTAAACTTACCTTGGGAAAATGTAGATTCAAAATCACTGGAATTAATAGCATCATTCAAATAATTATCTAATTTAGTGACAAAAGATATTTTTTTTGCTGGAATTGATTTTGGAACAAGTGGTGCAAGAATTGCAATCTGTAATTATTCTAAGGAATTAGTTTTTTCAATAGATCTGAAATATAAATATGAATTGTCAAACCCTCAGGATTGGTTGTCTTCTTTAAAAGGTTTATTTTATAAGACCCCAAAAGAAATAAGGGCAAAAATTCAGGCCTTATCAATAGCTGGTACTTCTGGGACAATCCTAGCTTGTAATTATGAAGGATCTCCTATAGGGAAAGCATTACCATATAACATTTTTTGTGATGAGCAACAAACAAAATTAAATTTTCTTTCTCAAGATTGCTCAGCCATTAAAGAAAGTTCAAGTAGCCTAGCAAGAGCATTGCGATTAATCGATCTTAATGGCGAAGATATACTGCTAAGACATCAAGCAGATTGGATCAGTGGCTGGCTAACTAAAAACTGGAGATATGGAGAAGCTAATAATAATTTCAAATTAGGCTGGGATGAAATCAACAAATCTTGGCCATTAAATTTTGAAAAAACAAAATTAAAATCAACCCTCCCAAAAGTAATTGAGAGTGGAGCAATATGGGGAAATATTCACCCTCTTATAGCTAAAGAATTAGATTTATCTAATAAATTAATTATTTTTGCTGGAACCACAGACTCAAATGCGGCTGTTCTTTCTGTCAATCCAAGTGAAGAAGATGGTTTAACAATTCTTGGAAGCACAATTGTTTTAAAAAAATTTGTACAGAAACCAATTAAATCTCCTGGCATAACAAATTACAAAATCTTAGGGAAATGGATTTGCGGAGGTTCTTCTAATAGCGGTTGTAATGTTATCTCAAGATTTTTTAGTGATTCAGAGATAGAAGAACTAAGCAAGCAAATAAATACTTCTATAGAATCTAATTTAGATCTATTACCTCTTTTATCCCCTGGAGAAAGATTTCCGATATATGATCCATATCTTCAGCCAAGATTAGGACCCAGACCTGTCAGTGATAGTCTCTATTTACAAGGTCTTTTCGAAGGATTTGCAAAAATTGAATATTTAGGGTGGCAATCTTTAACAGAATTATCTGGATCGATGCCAAAAAGGATTATCACAATTGGAGGTGGTGCAATAAATATGCAATGGAGACAAATACGCAAAAAATTATTAAACATACCAATCATCTCAAGTAAAAAGCCTTCTGCTTTAGGAGCTGCATTCATTGCTTTAGATAGCTTCTTAAAAAATTAAAACATTCATATTATCTGATACATCTAAAATGTACTTTTAGTCATTCTCTGAGGTAATCTAGATATATTATGCCGGGATAGCTCAGTTGGTAGAGCAGGCGACTGAAAATCGCCGTGTCCCCAGTTCAAATCTGGGTCCTGGCACCTTCAAACTCTGTCATAGAAAGGGTTTTTTATTTTTTAAGTGGTATGGAAGTGGTATGGAAGAAAATAATTAATACTTCCCAAGTTTATTAGCAGCACTGCAAATAAAATTTGGAGAAGTGTATCTCCTTGTGAAGGCATTCCAGCACATACGATCAAACTCAACAACACTTTTCCCTCCTGCTATATCTTTTTTTATTGCAGAACCCTCGCAGATCAAAGATACATCACTATCAATTTGTCCAGTACAAGTAACACTCTCATTCTTAAATTTATATTTATTTCCCTTTGTATCAGTCAAAGTTACTCCACCATCTAAACCTAATCGAAACAAGAGAAATAATAACCCAAATAATAAATAAAACTTATTAAAATTTTTTTCTTTTTTATTAAAAGTAATTTCTTTTTTAGTCAAATTATTTGAATTTATATAAGTAAATTTACCATAAATCTTTTTTAAGATAAATAAGTAACTCCCATACCTTAAGTTCGCAGATTAAAGTTTTTTTTAGTTTCCTAAAATTACCTTCTAGTATGGAAGTGGTATGGAAGTAGTTGTTTTTACAATTAAGGATCAAGTTATAACTACGTTTTCAGAGACGAGGACCTATTAGTACCTCATTCAAATCTGGGTCCTGGCACCTTTAACCCCTGTCTATGACAGGGTTTTTTAATTTTAATTCAGGATTGAATAATTCTAAAAAGATAATTAATTGATAGTTCTGCCTGAAAAACTTATCTAACAAACAATACAATCTCTCACTGGTTAATACCTTAACTCTGATGCAAAATATAAACATCAATCAGATATTTTGAATATGCGAAATTTACGTAAGGTGCTTCTAATAAATATAAATGAAAAACTCACAAAATTAAGAGCAGCTAAATCGAGAATTCTGCAATCCAAAGGTGTTCAACTAGTCCTTTCAGTAGCAGGCTTAGTAATTTTAATAATGCTTATACAAAAATATGGAATGGAACCACTGCGAGATGCAGTGAAAAGCATGGGAATATGGGCTCCTTTAGGAATATTTATTCTTCGAAGTATTAGTACTATCTTCCCTATTATATCCAATCTCCCATATGCAATTCTTGCTGGAAGCGTATTGGATTTCAAAACTGCTTA
>CETG01000123.1_pt1 | contig 17754 bp, 15 predicted proteins | sample 361471 | NCBI WGS metagenome assembly CETG01 (sample SAMEA2622696, study PRJEB7988) | marine metagenome | isolation source: saline water (ENVO:00002010), including | reverse complement strand
AAGACCTCCAAAGGAAAAAGAAATCAAAGGCATGCTATATGGAAAGGCAAAGCAGCTATTGCAGCAGAAAAGGCTTTATCAATTGGGAAATCAGTTCTAACTGGAAGAGCTCAGGGTTTTGTCTATCCAATGAATGAAAGCTCTGAAGAAGAATCAGATTAAGCTTAGTTAAGAACCAAGTTTGAAAGCTTCAAGTATGAGTGCATAAGTGGATCCTATTCTGAAATTATTAATAGCGATTATAATTAAAGATAATTTAGATAGCTGAGAGAGTAATAAAGATCGTATAACTATTTCAGTTATTAATAGTACAGACAATGCGAGAAATAATGTATTTACAGATTTATCCAATAAAAAAGAGATTAAGCTATTAGTAAAATAGAAACCAGAGAATAATGAAAGAATCAAAATACTTCTCTTAGTCCATGAATCATAAACAAAAGTATTTAAATTTAATAATAATGAATTTAAAAATTCCCTAAATTTAGTCTTCTGCATTTAATTAATAATCTTTGTAAGATAGGCTAAATCAACATATTTATTAATTAATGATTTACCATAAATAACTTTAGAATTAGAATCAAAATTACCAAGACTATCAACACATGCTGTAGCCTTTTTGTTGATTCTATCAATGCTAGATGACCACGGAGGTAATGTCAAAAGACAATTTATTTTTGCTGCTCTTGCTGCCTCTACTCCAATACTAGAATCTTCAATAGCAATACAATTTACATTTTTTTGCTTACTTAATTTGACAGCTAAGTTGTATGCATCTGGAAAAGGTTTATGCTTAATTACATCTTCATATGTAATTATTCTAGAAAAACAATTCAAATAAGAATTTAATGAGTTATTTAAAAAAGGATCTAGTGATTCTCTTCCACTAGTAGTAACAATAAATTGTTCTATATTAATATCTGCAAGTTCTTTTATAAGCCTTAAAACACCATTTCTAACTTTAATTTTTCCTGATAGAATTAGTTTCTTGTAATGAAATCTCTTTCTAGATTGAATATTTGAGCAAGATTCATTTGAAATTTCACTATGAATTACATCTCGATAATGAATTATTCGGTTTAAACCGCCTGATATTTTTAAAAGTTTGACATATGTTTTTTCATCCCAATTCCAATCCAAATCAAAATCCTTAAAAGCACAATTAAAAGCTACTCGATGGCCACAAAGCTCTGTGTCAGCTATGGTTCCATCGACATCCCAAAAAACCGCTGATAAATTATTCATGTTTTTAAATAATAATTCCAATATAATTCGTATTAATATTGAATCAATCTAGGATAAGCTTTTGACAACAGATAATAATCAAATTACAAACTGGATATTACCAAAACCTATTAATAAAGATGAAATCCAAAATTGCTCCATTAACTACACTCTACAGAAAGTCTTATGTAGAAGAGGGATTGATTTAGAAGACGAATTGAACGAGTTCTTATCACCTGGTGAACTACCAAATCCTGAAGAACATTTTAAACAACTTAAAAAAGCTACTAATCGAATAATTGATGCTTGCAAAAACAATCTACAAATAGCAATTTGTGGTGATTATGATGCAGATGGAATAACTAGTACTGTACTTCTAATTGAGTTGTTAACAAAGTTAGGTGGGAAAGCTTTACCCTATATTCCTTCAAGACAGGAAGACGGATATGGATTAAATATAAAAATGATAAATGATATTTATTTAAAAGGTATAAAGTTAGTCATAACAGTAGATAATGGTATCTCAGCATTCGAGGCAATTAGAAGATCTAATGAGCTTGATATAGATTTGATAATTACTGATCATCACAAGATAACAGACACAAGTTTAGAAATATTTTCTTTAATACATCCAGAAAACTCACCAAAGGATTCACCATATAGATGTTTGGCAGGAGTTGGAATTGCATATATGATTGCAAGAAATATATGCAATAAATTAGATTATAATATAGATAAAACTACAGCAAGTGTATTGTTTTGTATAGGAACAATTGCTGATATGGCGCCGCTGATTGGAGCCAATAGAAAATGGCTTAAGGAATACTTACCAAAAGTGAATTGCTCAGAAAATTTAGGGATCAGGAAAATAATAAAAAAACTTTCTTTAGAAAATACATATATTTCTTCTGATGATATTGGTTATAAGATAGCACCATTAATCAATGCTGTAGGAAGAATAGGTGATCCAAAGCTAATAATTGATCTTCTAACTAATTCATCTGAATATAAGATAAATAAACTTTCAAAAGAGTGTTTTTCTATTAATAAAGAAAGAAAGAGACTAACTGCATTAGCAGAAAATGAGGCAATAAAAATAGGGTTAAGAGAATATTCTAACAACAATAAATTTATAGTTATAGCTAATAAAGAATGGCATCCTGGAATAATAGGAATAGTAGCAGCAAGAATAGTAGATAAATATAATCTACCTGCAGCAGTAATATCATCCACTAAAGACGGTATATTCAGGGGATCTGTACGGTCAAACAACCAAATCAACGTAAATTCAGCTTTAAATGAATGCAAGGAATTACTAATAGCTCATGGTGGACATTCAGAAGCAGCAGGCTTTTCCATTAACGAAGAAAATATACCTAAGCTTAAAGAAATGCTAAATACTATAGCTAAAAGAGAGTTAAATAATTTTAATTCAAGAAAGTCTATTAATCCAGATGCTTACATAAGTTTGAAAGATATTAATCATGATTTTTATAGGCAATTAATTTTAATTGGACCTTTTGGAATCAAGAATAAAACACCAATATTTTGGACAAGAAAATGTCGAATATTATCTCTCTATATTCTTAAAGGAAACCATAAAAAAATGACTTTAGATGATGGAACTGGATTAGTAGATGCTATTGAGTGGAATTCTTCATCTCATTTAAATACTGATGATTTAATAGATATAGCTTTTTATATTGAAATTAACAAATGGAAGAATTCAAATAATATGCAACTGAATATAATTGATATAAAAAAACATAATGAAATTATTGATATTGAATTACATAAAAGAATCTATAAATGTAAAATTACAGAGGATATGAAAATTGAAATAACCAACTCAAAAGGGCAGAGGATAATTGGAAATTTACCAATATCTTCACAAAAGGAAAATCATAAAGAAGACCTCTTTAAAATGAAAATTCTTTCTTTTGCAGAAATTGCCCTAGGAAAAACCGCTTAAAAATTATACTCCTCTTCTATAGAAGATCAAAGCAATTATGGCTGGTCCAGCCAAAAAAACAGCTACAAGTGGCAATAGATTTCCCATGTTGTTTTAAAAACTTCGTTAATCATACTAAACAAATAGACATTGGTACACAATAATTAAAGAATTTTGATTAAATGACATTGATTATTCGCCGCCTAATTTTTTTTGAATATTATCTAAGGCTAGTTAAATAATGATTTTATGATCTGTAATGCTCAATAGATTTACATTGAGAAATAGTAAAGAATTCACTATAGAAACTCTTCATTCGCAACTTGATTACTTGGAGGTTTTTTATATATGATGTGAATATCGTATAGGCATAACAAGAAAGATAACATCTCTCTCTGCAATATAATGGGTAAACCTAGTTCAAAATCAGAAGTAAAAGCAATTGAGAAAAAGGATTCGAGTACTTTTTTTAGTATATTAATTACCTCGTTTAGTACAATTTTTCTCGCTGAGTTAGGAGACAAAACCCAACTCGCGACATTAATGCTTTCAGCACAGTCTGGAAGACCATTAATTATTTTTACGGGTGCCGCTTTAGCTCTTATTTCAACAAGCCTACTTGGTGTTCTAATTGGACAATGGATAGCTAATAATTTACCAAGACAAAAATTTACAGTGGTTTCAGGATTAATTATGTTAAGTTTGGGAATATACCTAGTAACAAAAGGTTTTACAGACTTTATTCAAAATTAAAAATTTTTTTTAATTTAATGCTGCTTACATTACTCTTCTCAACATTTATTACTGTCTTTCTTGCTGAGATGGGGGACAAGACACAATTAACAACAATAACTTTAAGCAGTACAACCAATAAGCCACTAGCAGTTTTAATGGGTTCTTCAATAGCTCTTATATTAGCTACCCTTTTGGGGGCTTTAGCAGGTGGTTCTATTGCTAACCTTATCCCATCCTTCTTGCTCAAGCTCCTTTCTGGAATAGTATTCTTACTTATTGGAATCAACCTTCTAGCACAGAGTAAAAAAGAGGTTACTAGTGAGAATTAGTAATCAAAATTTTATTTCAAATTTTATTGTCTTTTGTATGTCAAAGACTCAAACCTAATGAAATTAAATTAATTAAAAAACATCATGACAACAGTTTTAAAGATATTAGAAAATCTCGAGAATCAGGATGGATTAGAATTAAGTAAACTTGAGAAGTGCTTAAAACTTACAAAGAAAATTGATAGAAATAATTTAGGAATTGCAATCAAAGCTCTAACAAAACTAGGAATAATCAAAAATATTGAAGACAATAAACTCACTATTAATCATGAGACTGATTTTATTCAAGGCAGGGTTCGTTGTAGTAGTAAAGGTTATTGCTTTGTTGTTAGAGCAGATAAAGGAGAAGACATTTATATTAGGGAATCAAATTTAAATAGCGCCTGGCATGGGGATTCTGTAATTGTACTAATCACTAAACAGGCTCTCAAAAGGAGAGCTCCTGAAGGTTCTATTCAGTGTGTCTTAAAAAGAAACAATGATAAATTACTAGCAAAAGTTGAATCAGATAAATCAACAGGAGCGTTAAAAGCATACCCTTTGGATGACAGAATACCAGTAATTATTGAACTAGAAAATGAAATAAATAACATTGACAGTCTTCAAAAGAAAGATCATATTTATGAAATAAAAATAAATAGATATCCAATAGCTCAATTCAATGCAAAAGGTTCAATAGTTAGAGAATTACCTTTAAATTCAGGAGTAGAAGGAGATATAGAAATATTGCTTTCAAAAAACAATATTTACAAAAATATAGATGTTCCTAATGTTTCTCCTAAAAAAATTGTTCTAAAAGGAAGAGAAGACTTAACTACTCAACCATCACTTTTATTTAAAAGTTGGGAATGTTCAAATTCACCCTCGCTACCTGCAATATATGCAAAACCTTTTGAAGGGGGGTATAGAATATGGGTACATTCGCCTGCAGTTTCAGAAAGAATAAATATTGGAAGCAAATTAGATAAATTTTTAATAGAAAAAGGCGAAATTATTTGTTTAGGAAATGACTGGATTGAATTCCTAACCGAGTCGCTCAGAGATCAAGCTATGTTCAAACCTAATGAAGAAAGTGAGGCGATTTCACTAATGGTAGATATAAATAATCAAGGAAAAGTGACTAATTGGAAGTTTTCCCTAAGTATAATAAAACCAATAAAGATTATTAAGCCAAATCACCTTAAAGCAATAAACAAAAGAAAATCAACATCAAAATCAATACCAATAGCACTTAAACCTGTTAAGGATAGTCTAGAAGAAATATACAATATTATTAATTCATCAAGACTTATAAATCATAATCATAATGGTTCAATAAAATTAGATCAACAGATACCTAACCTAGAAAGGGTAAAAGAATTACAACCGACTTTTCCAAGTAGAGACTTTCATGGCTGGTCAAGATCACTAGACACCGATGATCCTCAATCAATAATTGATACATATGTTAGATTGGCAAATAACATTCTTGCCAAACATTTATCTGGATATAAATTACCATTCATATATAAGGAATATGAAGAAATTGAACCATCATCTATAAATGAAATAACTAAGTCTGCTTTAGCTGTAGACAATAAAATTAAAGTTAACATTGATGGTAATTTAACCACAATTGATTTAATTAATTCATTTGAGAACAGTAGTGAAAAGAAAATTCTGCATAAATTAGTTAAACATCTAATTCCTGGTATCCATCTCAAACTTAATAAGCAAGATAATACAGCCGAAGATGAAGATATAAATCAAGATCTTTCAATTGAAAATATAGAATCTCCTTGGTGCTGTCCAACTTTAAATTACTGGAATATATTTAATCAATTTATGATAAGTACACTTTTAAATGATGGTAAAAATAAAAGTACAAGCCGCAGTAAAATTTCAGTAGAATTAGGTCAAAAAGATAGCTGGGATAAAATAAATTGGGAGATACTTTCAGTCAAATTAAAAGAGACTATTTACAATCATTCAAATTCAAAGTTAATTCAGCATTTAAATGAAGTAAGAAAAAAATCAAAGACATTTAGAAATAATATTATATCAATTGCACAAGGTAGAGAAGCACAGAAAATAATTGGGAAAGAAGTAACAGCAACTATTACAGGAGTTCAAAGTTATGGCTTTTTTGCTGAAATAAATGACTTAACTGCTGAAGGTTTGGTACATGTAAGCACACTTGGTGATGATTGGTACGAATATAGATCTAGACAAAACCTTTTGATAGGTCGTAAATATAAAAGAACATATCAACTTGCACAAAAAGTAAATGTAAAAGTTTTAAAAGTTGATATATTAAAGAACCAAATAGACCTAGAACTTGTTAAAAATAATGAGCTAGAATCTATAGAGAACACACCAACCAATTATGAAATTAGCACAGAGAATTAAGACTAAATGAAAAGTATTGTTATTGGGATTACAGGAGCCTCAGCTATTCAACTTGGTGAGAGATCTATACAGTTATTACTTGAAAATAAAAAAAATGTCGATCTAATCCTAAGTAAAGGTGCATACGAAGTTGCAAAAAGCGAACGTAACATTAATATTCCTATAGAGCCAAATACGCAAGTTGAGTTTTGGAGAAACAGGCTTAATGTTGAAACAGGTAATTTAACTTGTTATAGATGGAATGATCATTCAGCCTCTATTGCTAGCGGAAGTCATAAAACAAAAGGTATGGTTATAGTTCCTTGTTCTATGGGGACCTTAGGTAGAGTTGCATCAGGCTTTTCATTAGATTTAATTGAAAGATGTGCTGATGTTCATCTCAAGGAAAATAGGCCATTAATTATTTCCCCAAGAGAATCACCATTTAATTTAATTCATATAGAAAACCTAAGGCGTCTATCTAAAGCAGGTGCTATTATTGTTCCTCCAATACCAGCATGGTATACAAATCCAAAAACTATTGAAGATATAATTGATTTTATAGTAGTAAGACTTTTTGACTCCCTTGGGGAGGATATAGATAAAATTAAAAGGTGGAATGGCCCAAATAAATGAAAAAAATTAATTTAATTAAAGGTATTCCATTTTTATTAACATTATCCATATTAATTCTTATAAAATTTAGTAACCAAAAACAATATACCAACTTAAAGTTAATTATTTGGGATACACCCTCTTTATCTCTAGGAAGTTATATTGCAATATCTACTGGATCTGGTTTTATTTTATCTTATATATTTACAACGTCCCTAGCTAAAAGTAATAATTATAAAACCAAGCAAAAAATAAAATATAAACAAGAAGTTATTGAAGATGACAATAATTTATATGAAAAATTAGATAATGAAAGATCATACGAAAAAAACCTTATCGAAAGAGATTTAAAAGAGCCATCTCCAACAATAAATGCAACTTTTAGAGTAATAACTAACAAAAATATAAAGGAAAAATCTTCAAAAAATGATTACGAAATTTATGAAAATGATTCAACTCAATTTGATCAAGAATTAAAGCAAGATTTAAACTATAAAAATGATAACGAATTTAATCAAATATTAAATGACTGGGAAGATGATACTTATCTAAACTGGTGAATTTAAATTATTAATATCATAACAAAAAAAGTTAACAAAATAGATATTTGCTAAAATATGATTATGGAAAATACACCACCAACTAACCAATTAAATGCAAAGGGTGAAAAACTTAATGTTGAAGACAGCCCCAAGCCTAAAAAGCCTGTAAAACCTCCTAAGATAGAAGATAAACCGTTTGAAGAGTTTATCACTAAATATTTTATACCTCAACTAGAAAAATCACTTCTTGAAAAGGGAACAATTGTCAAAGAAATTAGATTATTTCATGGAAATAGACCTGTAGTAGGAGGAACATGCTGGATGGTATTTTGCCAATTTGAAAATCAAAGGAAGTTTTGGCTATGCTTCAATAAAGATATAATCACTTCAGACAAAACTATATTATTAGCCGAGTCGAATTCAGAGCCAAGTATAGTTGAATCTTTTCTAATCGATGAAAAAAAGACTACTTTAGCATTGCTAATCTCTCGAGTATTGCAAAGATTAAATGGTCAAAAATGGATTGGTTCAAACTAATTAAAATATAAATTATTTATAACAACTAAATCAAGTTAATTACAATAATTAATTAATTTAGCATCCAATTACACTATTATCCCTCTAAAATGTCATAATATATAAAAATAAATTGACTAATACATTGCTGACTAAACACAGGGAAAATCTTCTATTTCATACTTTTGGCAACACATTAAGACCACAAATTGAAGAATTATTATCACTTGGCAAATCAGCTGGAGCAGACATAGTAGAAATATTTCTAGAAAAATCAGACAATATTTCACTATTAGCCGAACAAGATGAGATATCAAATGTCAGTCCATCATTTGGTATAGGAGCTGGTATTAGAGTTTTTGTTGACAAAAAAGACGGTTTCGTAAGTACAAACGATTTATCAAAACAAGGTCTCTTATATGCTCTTTCCCAAGCTTTGGGTATGCTAGGTCTACAAATTGGAACTAACAACAAATCCATATTTGACGGTTTAAAAGAATTAAATGATTATGGAAGTGAAAAAAATCATTGGTTGTATGACTCTCCAAATTTAAAAGAGTCAACAAATAAATTATTAGAATCAAACAACCTTCTTGCCAAGATAAACAAAAACTTAGACGTAAGAAGGGCTAGTTATTCAAGAAACTGGCAGGAAGTACTAGTAGCTGCAACGGATGGTGTTTTTGCTAGAGATATACGTCTTCATCAGACTGTTGGTATAAACGTAATTGCTATAAAAGATAAAAACAGGTCTACCTCTGCAAGAAGATATGGAAGTTCAGGTAATCCAAATGATTTAAGAAACTGGGATATTAAACAAAGTACAACTGATTTAAATGATAGTGTTCAAAAAATGCTACATGCAGAATATGTAGAAGCAGGTCAAATGCCTGTTGTTCTTGCTAATAAGTTTGGAGGAGTAATTTTTCACGAAGCATGCGGTCATCTTTTAGAGACGACACAGTTAGAACGAGGTACCTCCCCTTTCCACGACAAAGTAAACCAGCAAATTGCTCATAAATCTGTAAGTGCAGTAGATGAAGGAATATCTAATTATGCATTTGGTTCAATATCTATGGACGATGAAGGAATGGAACCTCAAAATACACTTTTAATAGAAGATGGAATCTTAAAGAAATTCCTTTCTGATAGAGCAGGGGCACTTAGGACTGGTCATCCAAGAACTGGGAGTGGAAGAAGGCAAAATTTCTCATTTGCTGCAGCAAGTCGGATGAGAAATACATATATTAAAAAAGGAATTTATTCACCACAAAAGTTAATTGAAAGTGTAGATAATGGTCTTTACTGCAAATCCATGGGTGGAGGTAGTGTGGGTCCAACTGGTCAATTTAATTTCTCTGTAGAAGAGGGTTATTTAATTAAGAACGGGAAACTTGATAAACCAGTCAAAGGGGCAACATTAATAGGTGAAGCAAAAGAAATATTACCAAGGATCTCAATGTGTGCAAATGATTTAGACCTTGCTGCTGGTTTTTGTGGATCAGTAAGTGGAAGTGTCAACGTCACAGTTGGCCAACCACATATAAAAGTAGATTCAATAACAGTAGGAGGAAGATAAAATGAATAATTCACTATCCAAGAAAAAATTAGGTGAGTTGGATCCAGATATATTGAATGAACTTTTAAAGAAATATAGTAAAGAATTAAAAATTTTAAAATGGGATGTGGGCGCTTCATCAAGTAGAGATATATCCGTTCAAGTTCAACAAGGTAATGCAAAGCAGTTAAAGGGTTCTCAAAGAAATTCAATGACATTAAGAGTATGGAACAATAAAAAAGTAGGGATAACAAGTACTTCTGATCTAACTGACAATGGTATTAAAAAAGCAATGAAAGGAGCTATAGAAGCTAGTTTTTTTGGAAATGAAAAAGAATCGCCAGAATTCTCATCATTAGCTAAATCTCCATTAAAACAAATACCTTTCATGGTTAAAGAGGAAAATTCTATTGATAAATTATTGAAAATCCTAAAAAAGGCTGAAAAAAAATTAATTGATACACACAATTCAATAGATTCTGTACCATATAATGGTCTAAGTGAAAGTTATATGGAGAGATTATATATAAATAGCGAAGGTGCAAATAGATATATGAAACTATATCAATCTTCTATTTATTTATATGCTAAAGGACAAGAAAAGAACCAAAAGCCTAGAAGTGCAGGTGGAATTAGGATAAATTCAAGTTTAGAAGAACTAGACATAGATTCATGTATAACAGAAACATCTAATAAATTAATAAGCCATCTAGATTATAAAGCAATAGAAACGAAAAAATATATGATTTGTTTTACACCAGAAGCCTTTCTTCAATTGATAATTGCATTCAGTTCAATGTTTAATGCACGTTCAATTATTGACGGCCTTAGTTTAATGAACGAAAAATCTATCGGTAAACAAATAGCAGTTAAAAATTTAAATATAAGCGATGAAGGCTTACACCCTTCAAATATAGTTGCCTTTAGTTTTGATGGAGAAGGTACTCCAACAAAAAATATTAATTTAATAAAATCTGGTATTTTAACTAATTTAATACATTCAGAAGCTACAGCAAGAAAGTTTGGAGTTAAACCAACTGGTCATGCTGGCCTAGGGGCGAAGGTATCAGTCTCTCCGGATTGGCTAGTTGTAAGTAAATGTAAAAATGGAATAGATAAATATGAAAGTCTATGTCATAAAACAACAATTACAGAATACATATTAATAGATGAATTATCTGCTATTCACTCTGGAGTTAAAGCAAGTCAAGGTTCTTTTTCACTTCCCTTCGATGGATGGATAATTAATAATCGTAAAAAGACATCAATAGAAGCTGCTACTGTTGCTGGAGATATTTTAAATGTTCTTAATAGCATTGTAAAAATAGAGGATGAAAAAGTTGTTACTCATCAAGGAATTAGTCCATATGTTTGGGTTGAAAATATTTCTATAACAGGTGAAGCGTGAAGATAATCTTTTGGGGAACTCCTAAATATGCTGCTGAAAATTTGTTAAATATAGTTAACTCAGGGCATGAAGTAATTGCCGTAGTTACTCAACCAGATAGGAAACGAAATAGAGGTAATAAATTGTCCCCCTCACCAGTAAAACAAGTTGCTATAGATTTATCAATACCTGTATATGAAACAGAATCAATCACCAAAGATATTAGTACCAAGCAATTACTCTTTAATTTAAAAGCAGATGTTTATATAGTTGTAGCATTTGGTCAAATTCTTCCAAAAGAAATACTTGATCAACCACTTTTGGGCTGCTGGAATAGTCACGCTTCTTTATTGCCATTATGGAGAGGTTCGGCTCCTATCCAGTGGAGCATTATTAATGGTGATTCAAAAACAGGTATATGTATTATGTCGATGGATGAAGGCTTAGATACAGGTCCTGTGATAGAACAAGAATCAACAGATATTAGTAATACAGATAATCTAGAAATACTCACAAATAGATTATCAAAAATATCCTCAAAACTTTTAGTTAAGTCGCTTGGAAAAATAAAGCTCACTAAAGGGTTAGATATAAGTGAAAGACTAATAAAACTAAAGGCAATTAATCAATCAAACCTACAAGGCAAACCAAGTTATGCAAGGCAAATAAAAAAAGAGGATTACTTAATAAAATGGAATCAAAATGCGAGAAATATAATAAAAAAGATACTTGGACTATATCCAAATACATATACAGTTCATAATAATAAACGAATCAAGATACTAGAGGTAAAAATGATCGAAAATCAGAAATTAACCGAATTCGAGATCAATGAAGAAAAATCACTAAACAATATTACTCCTGGGAAAATAATCAGTATAAACAAGAAAGATGGAATAACAATAATGACAATTGACTATCCAATTCTAATTAAATATGGTCAGCTAGAGGGAAGAAAGAAAACAGATGGATATACATTATCTGTTCAATCAAATCTAAAAATTAATACTGTACTTGGAAACTAAACATCATTAATAGATTTATCTTTACTTGAAAAACCCCAAAGGAAAAGAAATAGCATTCCTAAAAAGAACAAATATTCGGGTATAATAAATTTGTAAAGAATCAACTGAATAATCAACTTTATACCTATTAAACCAACAGCTATATATCCTGCTTTTTCTAAATTAGTATATATTTCTAGCCATTTTATGAATAAACCAGAAGTAAATCGCAATGCTATTACTCCTATAATAGCTCCTGTAATAACTAAAAGGAATTGATCACTGATTGCTACTGCAGCAGTAATACTATCAATTGAAAAAGCCAAGTCAGTTATAGCTAATACTAAAATAACACTAAGTAATGAATTATTTGGATTGATTTTTTGCTTATTAATATCTACGTTTAGTTTGGATTCTTGGCTTCTTGTCGTATAAAATTTAGATATGGATAGAGATAACAAGTAGAAACCTCCAATCAACTTAACAGGCCAAAAATTAAGAAAAAATTGGGCCATAAGAATAACTAAAATTCTTAATATTAGCGCTATAAATATTCCAATATTAAGAGCCTTTTTTTGCAGATCGATATTATTTAGTTTCTTTGTTATTGATGCAAGTGCAACTGCATTATCTGCAGACAATACAAGCTCTAGTGATATAATCACAGGAAGAAGAGGAGCAAGCTCTACCCATCTATCGATACCATCAAGTAACGGAGTTAAGGATCTAAGAGATGCTGAATCCATTAAATTTCAAAAAAGGAACTATTCTTAGAGATTGGTTAGTATATATTAACTCTATTAATTCTATTAGTGCTAGTTAAAGATGACATGAGAATTGAATCTAAACTTTGCCATATAACAGAAAATAAAGCTGTTGTCCAAGCAAATGGATGGTTGAATAACCAGAGAGTTGGTAGCGCGCTTGGCGAAGGTTCTACAGTAGAACTAGCTGAGGATAATGCGATATCAAGATTAAATAAAAGATTAAATGGTATTGATAAATCTGAAACGAATAAAAACGTCCTTAATGATAAATTAATACAAAAACCTATAAGAGTCGAATTATCTCATAACGAAAAAATCGAAAAAATTAATTTCAAAGAAGAACCAAGTGATTGGAGTAGCGAATTAACTGCGATAGATTTAGAAATTGAACGATTAAATTGGTCTAGAGATGACGAAATAAAATTTCTAGAAAAGAGCTTTGGCTATAATAATCGAAATAGAATTACAAAATACTATGAACTAATAGATTATTTAAAAAAATTAAAGGCTATAGACAACATTAGCCCATACAATCAAGATACTAAATATATAACTAAAATGATAGAAGAGTCAGACAATATTCTTAGAGATTTATCATGGGACCATGAAAAAGGAAGAGAGTATTTAATGAGCGAGTTTGATGTTTCTTCAAGGAAAGAACTTGATGAAACACAATTAAGATTATTTGTTTCTAAACTTAAAGCAATACGAAAACAATACTTTGAAAATCAAAAATATTAACTATGAGAAATCAAATGATATGGTAATATTATTATAAAAAATAGTGTCATTTGAATCAATAGTAAAAAAATTAGAAGATCATCCATTAACTAATGAACTGTTAGAAAGATCAAATAGAAAAGAAAGATTAATCTTAACTGGTAATTCCCGAACTGCAAAAGCTTTAATTACTTCTTCCTTAGCTAAGAAAGAATCAAAGAAACTTTTAGTAATAGTCCCAACATTAGAAGATGCTACTAGATGGTATCCACTTATTAAAGATTGTGGTTGGACAAAAACATGTTTATATCCAACAAGTGAAGTCTCACCTTATGATTCTACACCAGTAACATCTGAAATTATATGGGGACAATTACAAGTTCTTAGTGATTTATTAGAATTAAAAGATGATGAAAATATAGCAATAATTGCTACTGAAAGATCATTACAACCACATTTACCACCAGTTGAATTTCTAAAATCCAGATGTATTAAATTAAAGGTAGGTGACGAAATTGATCTAAGTAATATAACTATAAAGTTAAGCGAATCTGGATATATTAAAAGTAATAATGTAGATCAGGAAGGAACGTGGGCAAGGCGAGGAGACATAATAGATATTTATCCAGTAAGTAACGAACTTCCTATTAGATTAGAGTTATTTGGCAATGAATTAGAAAAAATAAAAGAATTTGATCCTCTGTCACAAAGATCTCTCGATAGGATTGATAGTGTATGTATTACACCCACAGGATTTGACCCAATAATTATAGATCAACTATTATCAATTGATAATAATATATCTAATGTACTTACAGAGGAAGAATATTCAAATTTACTAGATACCAAATTTTTGTCTTCCGCAAGGAAATACCTAGGATTAGCGTTTAAAGAGCCTTCATCATTATTAAATTACCTTGATAATCAAACATTTATTGTTGTAGATGAAAAGTCGCAATGCAAAGCACATGCAAATGCATGGCTTACAATAGTTAATGAAAGTTATAGAGAAATAATTAATAATTCTGATATAGATAAAGTTAATAAGAATATTCTCAAGCCAAATCTTCATCTAGGCATTAATAATATTTATGATGAATTGCATAGATATAAAGGAGTTGATACGACAGAATTAGAAGAGACAATATCTAAAGAGAATGTTTTTAATATTTCTAGTAAATTACATAATTGGCTTCCTAATCAATATGGGAAGATAAGTCTTTCACTAAAAAATTATATTAAGCAGAAGTATTATATTTGGATAATTTCTGCTCAACCTAGTCGAGCGGTTTCACTACTGGAAGAACACGAACTCATCACTAAATTCATACCAAATAATAGTGATATGAATGCTATAAATAGTATTTTAGAAGATAATTTACCTCTAGCTCTAAAAAATAAAAATGAAGGAGAAATTGATGGTTTTTTACTTCCAGCATGGAAAATAGGGTTATTAACTGATAAAGAAATATTTGGACAAAGTAACATCATAAGAACAGGGTATATAAGGAGAAGGAAACAAGCTACAAGCAAAAAGATTGATCCTAACAAGATGAAACCAGGGGATTATGTTGTGCATAGAAATCATGGAATAGGACTATTCCAAAAGATAGAGAAACTAAATATTAATGGTGAATCAAGAGATTATTTAGTAATTAGATATGTTGACGGTAAACTTAGTGTTGCAGCTGATCAATTAGGTAGCCTAGGTAGATATAGAAACTCAAATTCAAAGACTCCTACTATTAATAAATTAGGAGGTGCCAACTGGAATAAAATAAAGGAAAGAGCAAAGAAATCTGTAAAGAAAGTAGCCATTGATTTAATTAAGTTATATGCAGAAAGGATTAAAGAGAAGGGATATAAATTTCCAAGTGATGGTCCTTGGCAAATTGAATTAGAAGATTCATTTCCATACGAATTAACTCCTGATCAAGCAAAAGCTACCATTCAAGTCAAATCCGACATGGAAAGTGATAAGCCAATGGATAGATTGGTCTGTGGTGATGTTGGTTTTGGCAAGACAGAGGTTGCAATAAGAGCAATATTCAAAGCAATTACTTCAGGGAAACAAATTGCTTTCATGGCTCCTACAACTGTATTATCACAACAACACTGGAGAACCATCTCTGATAGATTCGCACCTTATCCAATTAAGGTTTCATTACTAAATAGATTTAAAACCAACAGTGAAAAAAAGGATATAGTAAATGGCCTTAAAAGCGGGAAAATAGACGCAGTAGTTGGTACACATCAACTATTAAATAAAAAATTAACTTATAAGAATTTAGGACTTTTAGTTATAGATGAAGAACAACGTTTTGGAGTTAATCAAAAAGAGAAAATAAAAGAATTAAAAAAAAGTGTTGATGTCTTAACTCTATCTGCAACTCCTATTCCAAGAACTCTTTATATGAGTCTCTCTGGTGTAAGGGAAATGAGTTTAATAACAACAGCACCTCCATTACGAAGACCAATAAAGACACATTTGGCCCCGCTTGATAATGAAATAATAAGAAGTGCTATTTCTCAAGAGATTGATAGAGGTGGACAAATTTTTTACATTGTTCCACGAATTAAAGGTATAGAAGAGGTGGCAGAAAAACTAAAGAGAATGATACCTAAAATTAGATTACTTATTGCTCATGGACAAATGGAAGAAGGGGAACTTGAGAATTCAATGTTAGCTTTTAATGCTGGAGAAGCAGATATATTGTTGTGTACAACTATTGTCGAAAGTGGCCTAGATATTCCCAGAGTAAATACTATTTTGATCGAAGATTCACACAAATTTGGATTATCTCAACTTTATCAATTAAGAGGCAGAGTTGGAAGGAGTGGAGTTCAAGCACATGCATGGTTATTTTATCCAAATGAAGAGAAATTAAATAATGCGTCAAGACAAAGATTAAAAGCCATACAAGAATTCACAGATCTGGGGAGTGGCTATCAATTAGCTATGAGGGATATGGAAATTAGAGGTGTTGGAAATATTTTAGGTATGGAACAAAGCGGGCAAATGGAAACAATCGGATTCGATTTATATATGGAATTATTGCAAGAAACTATCGCAGAAATACAAGGGCAAGATATACCTTCTGTTGATGACACGCAAATTGATCTTCCTATAACAGCTTTTATCCCTAGTGATTGGATAACAGATTCAGATGAAAAAATAAACGCTTATAGATTAGCCACCCAATGTGAAGACAATGAATCTTTAGTTCAATTTGCCACCACCTTGGTTGACAGGTATGGAACACTTCCAAAATCAGTAGAATCTCTAATAGAAGTAATGAAGTTAAAAATAGTTGCAAAAAAATGTGGATTCTCAAGAATCAAGTTGTCTAAACCTAATGTAGAGTTAGAAACAATGATGGATGAGCCTGCCTTCAAATTGCTTCGAAAAGGCTTAGAGAATCATCTTCACGGAAGATTTATCTATAAAAAAGGTGACGGATGTTCCACTGTAACAATTAGAGGTCTTGGAATATTAGATAGCGACAAGCTTCTAGATCAACTTACAGATTGGCTAAATAAAATGAATAATGAAATAAATCCTCAATAATTCACATAACTAATTAAATTTTTGAAGACATGGCAATCTTTCAATTGGTTGAATAAAAAACAATATATCTAAAAAATTGCTATAGTCTCCAAAATTTGCTTATTTTAATCTTGGGTGAAGTAATAGAAATCAGTACTAACCAATATGGATTAAGTATATTTAGTGGAATGATAAGTCTACTAGCACTTGGGGTGTATACACTCTTGACAGTTGATGCAGGCAATGATGATGACGATTCGGACTCAGGAAGCGGCGGTTTGATGCAACCTGTGAATTAGTTAAGAGATCAATCAGATATTAGTTTTTCCAGTCTTTCTCTGAAATCTCCTTTAGCTATACCACCTTTTAACTCACCGATAATTTTAAATTCTCCATCTGGATCATCCACTAATAGATAAGTAGGCCAACCCATTCCTTCTTTAGAAGGATATTGTTTTAAAAGTATTGGTCTATATTTTCTATAAACCAAAG
>CETG01095725.1_pt1 | contig 17786 bp, 15 predicted proteins | sample 361471 | NCBI WGS metagenome assembly CETG01 (sample SAMEA2622696, study PRJEB7988) | marine metagenome | isolation source: saline water (ENVO:00002010), including | reverse complement strand
CATTTATTCCATTGATTTTATTGAAAGCATTAATACATGCTAATGCTAAATCATTAAATGTTCTATTTTTGCTTGTGCCTAAATTGAAAATACCTTTTACTTTATTTGAAAGGCATTTCTCTATTGTAGATAAAACATCTTCCACATATATAAAGTCCCTCGATTGCTCACCAGCAGCTACTCCATGCGAAGCTCCAAAAAGCTCTATTTTTTTACTTTCTATTAATCTATTGTAGAACTTATAAGGTAGAGATGCCATTCGACCTTTTGCAAATTCTCCAAAACCATATACATTAAAGAAACGAAGCGACAAAATATAAGCATTAGGATGTTGCTTTAACTTTTGATCAATGTATTGGTCTACTAATAGCTTTGTAAAGGCATAGTGATTAATTGGTTGCTCATGAATTTCCTTTTCTATAGATATTTTATTTACTCCATAAACTGAGGCAGAAGAAGCATTTACCAATGGAATAGATTCTTGTATAGAAAAGTCAATTATACTTTTTGAAAACTTATAGTTATTTTGGTATAAATATTCTCCATCACTTTCAGTTGTATCTGAGCAAGCACCCATGTGATAAATACATGAGATTTTTTCATCTAATCTTACTTTTTTAAAAAGTAAATCTATATCTAAAGGATCTATTAATTCAATATTCCTTAGACTTGGTAAGTTCTTATACTTAGGCCTATTGCTTATCCTGTCAACAATATAAACTTTACTTGAGGAGCACTTTTGAGATAGATTGCGAACTATATTGCTTCCAATAAAACCTAGTCCACCTGTAACTATATGCACAACACTGGATTGGAAACTATCGAAAAGATTATATCAGAATACGTTAGAGGCTTTTCACTTGATCTAAATAGTTTAGATATATATGATTCTCTACGTTATAAAAATATGTATGAAATTCAAGCAGCTCAAATAATAGCGTTTACTTATAAAAATGATTTAAAGGCTGTTGAGTCTTTGATTCCAATGTTAGAGGAATCTTTTATTGATTCATATCCGTTTGGATGGAATGAAAAGCCTTATAGCCCCTATGATATGGATCATGGTTCTTATGGTGCTGTTACTACCGCAATATGCTCTTATTCTCTGATTTTTGCACTTTCAATAAATATCAGGACGTCAGCAAAAGATAAAATTATCAATATGTTAAATAAGGTATTTGATTCTATTTATTCATTGGAGAATAATGGTTATATAAGAAAGAATTTAATTAATAAATCACGAGTTTTTAATACTGATCTGATAGTTGCTTTGGTAACTTTGAAGTATATTCAGATACTTCCATTGAACTCAGTAAGAAGATATTTATTTAAAGAAATGTCAATTAGATGTGTAAATAGAACTCTATATCACCAAATGCCAAATGGTGCCTTTAGATATCATGATTTATCTATTTCTATTCCAATTCTTTACCAAGCTATGTGTACTAGCTTATTGTTTTCTATATCAGATTATATCAAACATCCATATATATTCAGGTCTTCAATGAAAGGTGCTAATTTTTTACTTAGAAATTATGACATTTTAGAACATAGATTTGATTGGGAAAAATCAAACTGTCAAGACAAAGCAGGCTCTATATGGATCTACGGTTGGCTACCTAATATTCTTAATAGAGTTGGATATAATAAAGTTTATAATTCACTTCTTAAGCATCTATTGCAATCTCAACCTAAAGATGGAATATTTATCCCCTCCAATATAGATAGTAGATTAGACCCAAAACCAGATAAATTTTATAGTGCACTATTGGTGTCTGCGTTATCATTAACTTTTTGCAAAAATAGAACAGATAAAAATAAAAATTTTAATTTTAAAATAATATTTTATGAGATAATTTATTTTATTATTGGTGCATTTAATTATATTAAATGCATAATTAAGCAATCTATAAGGAAGATTTTTAGGAAATTAATACCAGTAGGAGCCTTAGAAAATGATGAGTGGTAAATATTATGCAACAACAAGGCCTTTAATTAGGCTTATCCTTGCATTAATGGATAGGTTTATACCTTCCATAAGGAATCCATTCGTTTTAGATGAGTTTACGAGTTGTAAGATATTAATTGTAAGAGTTGAACACTTAGGCGATGTTATCTCAACATCATCTCTACAAAAAGCATTAAATCAATATTCACCAAATAGCAAAATAGATATAGTAATAGCCAATCATTCTAAAATACTAAAAGGTATTTTAGTAGGATATGAGAAAGTATTTATTATCCCTTCTTTGTTGTTTCACGATAGGAGTGGAGCCTCAATATTTTACAAACTGATCAACTCATTCAAATCATATTATTTACTTAAAAAGATTATTTCAAAGGAAAAATATGATTGTGTTATTTTCTCTTCGCATCATTTATATGGGATGCAAATATTAGGTTTATTTGCAAAAAAATCAATTGCTTTCTCATCTATAGGTTTTAAGTTCCTACATTCTAATATAGCAAAAATTGGTAATTATTCTTCAGTTATTGATAGGACATATTCATTAGTTTCATGTATATGTAAAGGTAATTTTAATGAAAAAGATTTTAATTATACTACTATTCCTGCTCAAAAAGAATCAGAATTCATAGTTAATTCACCTTATATTGTATTAACAATAAGTTCAGGCGACCAAGCTAAAAATCTAACAATTGATGATATAGAAGATGTCATTTCTGATTATAATATTAACTTTGCTAACATATACCTAGTAGGTGATCTGCCTGCTGATATTTCACTTTCTGATTTAGAGGAAAGACTCTTTTACCCTATTGTGTTTTTAGGAACTACATTAAGTATGCATAAACTAATAAATTTAATAACATTTTCTTCAGCTGTGATAACTTCAGATTCATTTCTTGCACATCTATCTGCATCTTGTGAAGGTAATGTTAAAATTTATATTATTTATAAAAATAATATTGGTATTAGGCAATGGTACCCGCCTGGGGAAAATATACATAAAATATTAGCTTTAAGGAATAATAATTGTTAATTTTTTATAATATTTAATTAAAAAGTTATCGTAATAAATTGAATAAATAAGAATATAAATTCTTAGTACATGAATTCATAGTCATCTAGATTCATTCCTTTCGGTATAGGAGATGTCCCAATTTCTTGCACACATAGTTCTCCTAGCTTACAAAGAAACAGACCATTCATGGCTATTGAATAGCCATGATAATGTAAAAATGATACCCCTGCTGCTACCGCGTCTCCTGCACCTGAAACATCATAAACATGTATAAAATCACTCTTGTAACTTTTATATACTCCTTCTGAATTTATTATCTTCATTCCCTCTGATCCCATTGTGACGATTAAATTTTTAAGTTTATATTTTAATAAGGATTCTCTTAAATTCTTCTCATTAATAGCTATATCAAGACCATCGAATAATCTATGCTCAGTATATTCCTTGGTATTACATTTTAATGTTGTAGATTCCATGTAATTATCCCAGTTTGATTTTTTGGGATCTACAATGGTTATTATTTCTTTTGTATTTGCATATTTTATTATTTCTTTAGAGCAATTAGCAGCTCCCTTATCATAATCTGAAATTAGTATAATATCATTTTTAGATAAAGGATTGAGGACTTTTGTGTAATCCTTAAGAACTCTTTTTTTGATTATGTCTTTATCAATACGTATGAATTGGTGTTGACCACATATTACTCTAGTTTTAACACTATATTCTTTATCTTCTGTATTCCATAAGAGATTAATTTTTTCATCTTCTAAAGCCTTTATATCAATATCTGGGCTCTTATTATCTAATATCAAATTGCATTCTCCAATTAATCGTGAGACGTTTATAGCAACATTTGCTGCACCACCGAATCTCGTGAATTCGGATTGTAAGTTTAATATTGGGATAGGCGCTTCTGGCGAGATTCTACTTACATTCCCGCTTAAATACTTATCGATGATAATATCTCCAATAATTAAGAGTTTTGGTTGTACCCTTACTGTTGAATCCATTCCTTTAACTTAGTTAGTTTGTTTTTTACATCATCATATTTTACGCTAGCTGAGTTAGCTGCTAATAAATCTGATTTTTTATCTCCTATCATGAATGTTCTTGATTTTTGGACATTATTTATTTCAATGCTCTTATAAATCATTAGTGGTTTTGGTTTCCTACAGTTGCATTCTTCGATTGGATCATGAGGACAAGTTGCAATTGTTGTAACAATAATATTTAGTAACTCTAATCTTTTGACTAGCTCCTCATTGAATCTTCTTGCTTGATTCAATGTATAATACCCCCTACCTATTCCCGATTGATTAGTCACAATGGCTAACTGAAACTTGTTTTTATATAATTTCAAGATGTCAATAGTTGTCTCGATTAAGTAAAGATCTTTGATTTTATGTGGATAACCACAATCAATATTTAAGGTCCCATCACGATCTGCGATTAAAAGTTTTTTATTATTATCTCTTTTATTAAAGATATCAATTATCATTAATTTTATTTATTATTTTTGTAGTTGAGTGGCCTGTATGAAGAAATAACTTAACTTCTCCACCATATTTTTTTACTATTGAAGTCTCTGGAATTTGATCAATTATATAATCTCCACCTTTAACATAGAATTGAGGTTTTATATCGTCAATTAATTTACAGGGAGTCTTTTCATCAAAAATAATTACTTGACTTACGTACTTTAAAGACATAAGGATTTCATACCTCTCGTATTGGGGATTTATAGGCCTATCTATACCTTTATTTAATAATTTAACTGATGTATCACTATTTAACAAAACAATTACATCATCAGCAAGACTTTTGCAATATTTTAAAAGACGAATGTGCCCTATATGAAGTATGTCAAAGCATCCATTTGTTACAACAGTACTATATTGCATCAATTAAATCATTTAATTAATTTATTCATTTTATCATTAAGTCAAACCTCTTATCCGATATCCATGGAAGTATCCATATTAAATAACATATTCTATGCAATCAGTTAGAGATCCTTTCAGATTTAGTTTTGAGATAATACAAAACTATGTTTATTATGAGCTTAAAACTCTGCTTATTCTCTAAAGACTATAAATTGATACTAATCATTTTTTATAATTATAAGAATTTTATATAAAGCAAATCATAAGTAGTGGTAATGCAAAAGGAGAATAAAGGCCTAGACCTTTTGTCATTAGTAATATGACGCTAATTCGCGAGGAAAGTAAAAGGTATTGATTGTTTTCTTTCCCAACAAATATATTCTTTTTATTAATAAGGTATAGAACAAGAATAATAAAAAATATCAATCCAATTAAACCAAAATCGTTTATTATAATTAGAAAATCAGATCCTCCATAATCATATGGTATCTCTGAGATAAAACTATCAGGTATGACTCTTAGACTTTGTAAATATCCTTCTAAAATATTTTGATAAGAACCCGAACCATTTCCGAATAAAGCTTGAATATATGAAGTAGGATTAATGATATTTTGGCTGATTAGAAAATTACCAACATATCGACCACCTAAGTCTGATGGCCCTCCTCCCCTTGCAAATAATGATATTTTTTCGGATATCGAAAATAAATTAGTTGTTACACTAATTACACTGAAGAATAAAGCTATAATTACCGCGTAAATTAACTTCTTTGTTGACTTTACGGCTTTAATTATATAAAAAAGAGGGATTATTATTATTAAACTGCTTTTTGTCAGTATCGCAGTAAAAACATAAATCAATCTTTTTAATTTCGTTATTCTGTTTAATCTCTCCTCAATTATAAGTAGTAAAATAATGTTTTGACATAATATTCCACTTTCATTACTAAATCCTCTTAATGCAAATGAATTGGGATTGAAAAGCCAAAAATTAGTTGTTTTATCGAAAAAAGGAAATATGAATTGAAAGGCAGATCCTGCAAGGATTAGGATTAAAATAAGATGAGAATATTTTATATTATAGTTATAATTATTTGATCTGCAAAGCTTATATATTGCGGAAAAAGTTAATACTAATGATATTCCATTATATAGAACCCTAGTTATGGATTCTGTACTATTCAGTGATATCGTTTGACTTAGAGCATAAAAACCTGTTAAGCAAAAAACTGGGATTGCCAATGTTAATGCTAATAATCTTGTATTGATTTTCGATATTTGATCTTTTTGTTTGATAGTAATCCATAATAATATTAAAATACTTGCTATAGGTACAATATCTATATAAAATAGACCTTTGTATAGATTTCTTGTAAAAAGAAGAGTAAATATTAAGTCTAGAAAACCCATTTTTTATTTCTCATTAATTTATATTATCTTATTTAATGAGGTTAGTAATTAGAAGTTTTGATAATTATTTGATATTAACCAACCTTCTATCATTTGTTTGATCATCTTATCTTGATTAAAGTTTTTTTCAATGTATGTTTTATGATCTTTTTCTTTTTCCCCATCCTCTATATTTTTATATGTATTTGCTAGCTTGATAAAATCATTATGTGAATTAGCAAGATAACCATCTATTCCATTTCTGATGATTTCTGATGGACCTCCTCTGTTGAATGCTAGAACGCTTGTACCTAAGAAAATTGCTTCCATAACAACTACACCTAATGGTTCATTAGAAGGAGTAAATAAAAAAAGCTTTGATCTCATTATGTATTCAACTTTTTCTAAGTCATCACAATTCTGTTTATAAATAATATTTGCCATATTTTTAGACTTTCTTCTCATTTCATCCATATAATTTCCATCGCCTAGAACATAAAATATTTCAGATTTATTAATCTTTGCTAATTCTAAAAGAGTATCTAAACCTTTATGTTTTTCAACTCTTCCAAGATATATGAAATCTATATCTTTAACAATATTCTTTTCTTTTTTAACTTTTAAAATCATATCTTGAAATTTTTTTATGTCTATTCCTGAATGAATTATTTTATTAGCTTTTTTGAAATATGATTTTTTTAATGAATTATATGTTGTTTTTGAGTTCACGTATATTGTATGTATAAATTGTATACTTAGATATTCTCCAAATGAAAATAATGTTTGTTTAAACAAACCTCGCTTTTCTTTGTTAACATCAGAGCTTACTTCGTTACACATCCACGTCGAATTTATTTTACCTGCAGTAAAAAAACTACATAAGCCAGCTATTATATTTGCTGGATAATTCATAGCAAATATATGAGTTACTTTTTGTTTAAGAAGAATGTAATAACATACATTTAATATCCATGATGTGAAATTCGTGGATTTTATCTGAATAATTTTATTTTCTACTCCGTACTCTTTATAATATTGCTTATTGTATTTCCAAGTTATTACTTGAAAGTTAATATTATTTTTTTTGCATTCTCTTGCAAGAAGTAGAGTCTTTCTCTCTGCTCCACCATATTTAATTAGAAATGGCTGGATTATGACTTTCAATCTATATCTCTAGCAAATACCATTTTAGCACCTATAGATTTTGCATAATTACAAAGTTCAATGATTTTTTCACATTCTTGTATCTTTATTCCATCAGAAATTATTTCTGAATCTACAATTGCATGTGATTGTATAGAAACAATTCCACCTTTATCGCAAATTAATTTTATCAACTCTTTATTCTGTTTATAAGGAGTTAAGATAGATATATTTTGAGGAATATTCTTTATTGTACGATCTCCTCTTTTAATTATAAAAGGATGTATGTGACTGGTTTTATGTGACGTGTAATTTAACCCATTAGTAGGAGAGGATAATGAAAAATATTTAAATTGATCAAATTTCTCAATGCTTTTCATAAGTTCATATTTTCCATCAAATTGCCCAATACTCCAAGCTGAAGGTTTGAAGCCACAGATCCTTATATCATTGCCCTTTAGCAATTCATAGCCTGCTTTAATATCTTTAGAAATTGAATTGCTATCTTTCCATTCAAATTCCATTGATCTTGCAATACTTCTAATGTCTTTTCTGATGTGCTTGTATCCATGCTGAGCTATTTCAATAATATTATTTTTAGACCATTCTAAAAAAATATTTTGAAGACTTTCAAAATCGCGATCAATATAGGAACTTATATTTTCTGAACATTTCTGGAAACATGGTTTTGGAATTGTGTAAGCCGTTATTTTTATATCATTATTAATCATATAGTTAAAAGATTCGATTATTTTTCCATTGACTTTCCCGCCCATATCAATTTCATTTTGTTTTGATCCTAAACTTGATAAATCATCTATGGATAAAATAATTCTAGGTTCGTTTCCTAAACCAGTTTCGGACTCAATTTCATTGAAATATTCTTTGAAATCAATTTTCCTTCTTTTAGCAACTGGTTTGATAAATGATAATAACTTTCCAACTGTCTTATCTGCTATATCAATTGGATGTCTATTTTTAAATTTACGAAGCATTAACTTGTTTTGTATAAGCTTATGATAAAAAATATTATATAACTTTTATAGATTAGTTTTGAAATTATTTTTTAAGCATGTTGATTTAATTCTATACATTTTCTTCTCCTTTTGGTATTGAACCTTCTAGGTTGAATACTAATTTTATTGTTTTAATAAATATTAGTGCGTCAAATAAAATAGAAAATCTTTTTATGTAAAATAAATCATAGCTTAATTTGTTTTCACTATCTTTCTTATTTGCTCCATAAGGATAATTTACTTGCGCCCATCCACTCAATCCCGGTTTTAAAAGGTATCTTTCCTTATAGTAAGGGATTTGATCTATCAAGTCTTCATCTAGTTCTGGTCTCTCGGGTCTCGGTCCAATTAAGCTCATATTTCCATTTATTACACTGATTAATTGAGGTAATTCATCAAATCTCGTTAATCTGAGAAATTTTCCTGTTTTTGTTACTCTGGGATCATTTGATTGTGCCCATTGAGCTTTACCCTTCTCAGCGTTAACTTTCATTGTCCTAAGTTTATATACATTAAATATTTTTCCTTTAAGTCCAACTCTCTTTTGGCTATATATTACAGGACCTTGATCTTCTTTATAAATTAATATTATGCTTATAAAGATTATGGGAGAAACTATAATAATTAGAATCAAGGAAAAAATCTTTTCTATTATTTCTTTTATCACTAACTGAATTTTATATATAAAAGTTTTACTATACAAATTAATATCTATTTGTTTGTTTGTTATTAATTCTGGTGGAATACGCTGAAGATTTATTTCTGCCCAATCTATGGTATTAATTATTTGAAAATTCAAATCCTTGATTTTTTTTAAATCACTTTTATCAAGTAATTCTAAATTACTAATGATTAGACCCTTAAACCCTTTTATCGTGATTGAACTTATATCATTTATATTTATAAATTTCAAATCACAATATGTTCTAGATAGCAAACTTAGTTTAAGAAATTTATGATAATGAGCATTATTCTTTGACAAAAAATACCATTTTTGAGGCTTAATTCTTTGTGGTGGAAGGTAATATAATATGCTAACAATAAATATACTACTCAATAAAGATATCGAGATAATCAAATAGTTTATATTGTAAATAATCTCATTAAATTTAAATATAATTATAAAAGTATTTATATATAATCCTGTAATTAAGAGATTTTTAATGAATAGTCTTATAAGATAACTGGAATTAAGTTTATTTTCTGAATCATATTTACTGGTTATATAGTTAATTAAAATCCAGATTAATAAAATAATAAATACAAAGCTGTATGATAGATATATATTTTTTTGTATATAATTATTCAAGTTTAAGCTATAGTTTATTCCTGCACTAAAAATAATAATATCAACAATAATTGCTAATATGACTCTCCTTCTAGAAAATATCCATGGTAAATATAGATTCATCTTTTAAAAAGTCTTTACAACTTATTATAACTATATTTTATCAGATCATATAGTAAAACTAGCTTTGTTAATATCCTATTCCTCTAAGCCAAGAGCTTATCTTTCTTTTTACTTCTAATGGATTGCTATCTTTCCATCCCTGATTAGCAAAGCTGCATTTATCAGGAACTTTGAATAGATGTGGTTTGTAATTTGGTGAACCTCCTTTTAGACATTCATATACTTCATTTGATTCTGACTTGCTTTTCCATTTGTTTGCATTACTACTACAAAATATTTGAAAAATGTGTGGAAGATGTATTCCATACAAATGAGAAAAGCCACCATCAAATGATATAAGAGGTATATGATGTTTTGAAGAAGTAAATATTGATGACCATTCAGATAAGCTGAATTTCCCTATAAAATAGAATTTCACATCTAATTTCTTGTCCAGTATCTTCTGAAGTGATAACTCAGTTTTTCCTCCCACAAGAAGCAATTCATATTCATCCTGAAGTAGTTTGATTAACGATTCTAACCATTCAATTGGCGGTAAGCGATGCCTAGCTCTTCCAGAAGTTCCATAATAGATATATAGAGGTTTTTTATTTTTCGATAAATTATTTATTTTATTCGAATGATAGTCAATAGCTTTTTGATAGTTATAAGAATTAGGACTTTTTATATAACTATTTCTATATTCAAATATATTCATTAATTCTTCTTTTTTAATATTTTTATTTCTACAATATAAATTAATACCTTTATTCAATTTTTTAATTATTGCTTCATTCTCTTGCTCATCTTCATTGAAATGTTCAAAGCTAATATTTTTGTTAAATATTGAGAATATTTTATCTATATAACTTCTCCTAAATGTTACTGCTTTGCAATTATTATGCAATAAAGATATAATTAATCCTAATCTTATTAAGGGTTGAGTATCTACAATTATCATTTTAGAAAAGTCTATTTCTCTATTTATTAAAAACTTAAATATAAAATCCTTATACTTTATAAATGTCACATCATGTTGGTTCCCAAATTCAACTATGTCTTTGAATATTGATGACTCCTTGCATACAATTAATGAGTTTTTTATGTTATATGATTCTTGAGCATATTTTAAAGAATCTATGCATATTAGATGATCTCCTATATTTCCAGTTTTAAAAATTATAAATTTAAAATTATTACTTAAATCATTAGTTGCGAAATCTTTCCTTTTTCTCCTATTTAATTTTGAGCCTATTATTACAAATGGATATATAGCAATATGATATATATAAAGTATAACAATTAATATCTCTATTGAATTGGTTACTGTCATTTTAACCAAATAAACTAAATAATTAATCAAATTATTGATAGTTTGATTGTTCATTTCGGTTGCTTTGCTTGGCATTAATCCTATTTATGATATTAATTATATATTAATAAAGTATCATATCCTTTAAATTTGGTTCAAATTAAATAATCATACGTCTACATTTATCAGTTTTTATATAAGTTACTACTTTTATGTTCATTTCTTTAGTTTTTTTGTAGCCTTGATTATATATCTAATACATATATCAGTAATTTTTCTTGAAAATTCCTTTTTTCTTATTCACTATTGCATAATGTCTTTCATAAGTTCAGATTTTACAAGGGATCTTTTAGGTACTTTTTACTATTATATTAAATAATAGATGATTTTTTAAAAAGATTATCTGATTTAATAGTTTGACATAGCCGATTGTTTATTATCTTCATGATTGCTATAGTTGCTTTGAATTCGTTTCAGTTGTAATCCTTAAGTCATTTATGAGAATAGTTAACTTTGAGATAAATGAGCTACCTCCTCAAGTTTTAAACGAATATATAAATAAATATCCTTATTCTAATTTAGGCATTATTAAAAGTAATAATGGATTAAAAGTGTATGTTTCTAAAGCGAATGATATAAGTAAAGATAAGTTATATCCATCACAAACTTGGGCTTCTTTTAACACAGGCATTCCTTATGAGAAACATAAATGTTATTGGTATTCTGATCCGATAGATAAAAAGGAACTTATTTGGAATAAAATCGTATCCCTTGGTCTTAATGTAGGAATTGTTGGTAGTTTACATTCATCTAAGTACCCTGATGATTTTAATGATAATTATAAGTTCTATATTCCTGATTGTTTTTCAGATTCTCTAGAAACCAAACCAAAAAAATATAGTAATTTCCAAGCAATAAATTCAAGTCTTGTAGCTGATTCTGCACGTGTTACGAGTCCTAATAAGTTAGTAAAGACACTTTTGAAAAATCTTTTAAATATAATTATAAATCCTAGAAACTATGGAATATCTTTTCTTAGTATCAAAATGATAATGAAGATTATTTTTTGGTCAATAAGGTTTAGAAATAAAGAATTTTTGAGAATGGCTCAGTTTCCCCTATATCTATCAATCTTAAAAGATAGATGTGAAATGGATCTACCTGAATACTCATCTATTTTTAGTAACCATCTCGCAGGTAACATGCATCGTTATTGGTATGCTCACAAACCTAATCAGTTCTCTAAAGGTAAACGCTATTCAGATTACTGGATAAATAGAAATCAGCAAGTAATTGATTTCTCTATGCACCTTCTGGATGATGCTATAGGCATTTTTTTGAAATCATTTAAAGAAAATATTACGATAATTATTACATCGTCAATGGGGCAAGAAGCTAATCCTAACTTTGATAATTATATTTTATCTAATTTTGATGGAAAGATTGTAGATATTGAGCTTTTTCTAAAGAGATTCAAAGAGTTTCAAATAGAAAATTCTAATAAATATTTTGAATTAGAATATATGAGAAATATGGCACCGCAATATGGATTTAATGTTTCAGGCGCAACTAGTGAAGAAATTAAAGTTTATGCAAAAGATTTTGCAGATTTCTTAATTAATATAGATTTAAAATCTAAGATTGATATCATTGATTCTTTCATAACATTAACAATTGACCCTGCCACCAATATGGAATTGCAAAGATCTTTATCATTGAAGCAAGCCCAATTAAAATATAAAGAATATGGTTTTCAATTTACCAAAATTGAAGACCATCATTCTGGAGCTCATTGTGAGGATGGTGTACTAGCATTAATAGGCGATTCTGAATTGATTGAGAGTAAGTTAATGGATAAACTAGATGATGATGGTAATATTGACTATCTGAAAGTAAGTGATATTTTAATAGATTCTCTCATTGATTCAAACTAATATTTCTTCTGGATTAAAATTATATTCAAGCTTTTTAATTTAAATCCTAGATTTTGTTAAGCATATCAATTGCACTAGCTATGTGATATAAGCTACTTGCCTTTACATTTCCTTCTTCCCATCTACCCGAATCACTTAATACTTCTCTCCAGCATCCTCTTATGGGACTTTCTAGGTATCTTTTTAATCCTTTAATTGATAACTCTAAGTTATCATTAGGGTTTAATCTGATTTTAATTCTATCATTATATTTTACTAATAATCCCCATGCCTTGAGTCTCTCAGTTTGTGGCCAAAACTTTGCATTATTATCTGTAATGATATTATTTATTCCTAATTCATTAATTACAGCATTACGATTTCGATCAAGCCCAACCTCTTCTATCTTTTCAATGAGATGTTTTCCGAGATTTATTGTTTCTACCGATTCATTCTTTAATCCCCATAATATTAAAAGATACCCCCATTCATATTGATGACCAGGCACTATTTGTTTGCAATTCTTTTCTTTCAATGATTTATTTTTAAAAGATATCTTCTCTAGTATGAACTTAGTTTGATTATCGAAAAAAAGTTCTTTTACAAGAGTTACTATTTCAGAGGAAATTTTGGTAAACACCTCTAATGTTTTTATATTTCTATCTTTCCTTATGAATTCTTCCCATACCATAATAGATTCGAATAAGTGCATATAAGGGTCTGTAAGTATTACTTTTGAGTGAGTACTTGAATGCATAATCTCTTTTAGATTGGTTCCCCAATCAAGTTTGATTTGAGATAATATTTTTTGACTTAACTCTAATGAAATATCCTTATATTTCTTGCTTACTTTATATATAATTGCAAGAGCTAATAAAACAAAAGTCTGTTCATACAAATATATATCTTTGTTTAGTTTTTCTTTATTTATATCGTACGAATAACCACAATAAAATTTATTTGTAATAAATAACTTATTAAAAAGAAAGTCTGCACCATGATCTACTAGATCTAATATTTCGTTTCTATATCCTAATTTTGATCCAATATAGAAAACGTATATTTGTCTACAGATAACTCTTGTCCTCCTTGGTAAATCAACATGACCAGTCTGATTTAATTCCTCATGAAATCCGCCATTAATCAAATCAACTCCTTTGGTTTCCCATGTTGGGATTGCTTCATTTAAAAACCATTCAATTAGTTCTTTATTTTGCATATTTAAGATTGATTTTTCATTTGCAAACTGTATTAATAAAATGATATGAATCCTACCAAATCTTTCTTCTGGATTAATAGCTCTTTCTTTAGTTCACTAATATCATTAGATTTACTCATCCCTAAAGCAGTAATTATGATTAAATTATCGAATGATAATGCATCAATTAATTTTCTAGTGATTATAAATTGACGTGTTTCTAGTAGCTTTGATAGCTTTTTATTAATATTTTTTATTATTAAATCATCTATTTCACCAATATAAATAAAGGCAATACTTCCTATGGTTTTCGATAATGTGCTATGTGAAAATAACTTTAAAGAATCATCCCACCCTTTCTGGTTTATAATGGCTAGTTTAGCTAAGGGTGGTGAACCTAATATTGATTCAATATCAGCAATAGAATAGACAATATCTTTCTTCTTTTCGGAAATCATAGCAGCTCCAAAGCCTGCAATTAGACCTCCTAGCATTCCAATAAAAGCAATCTTCTTTCTATTTGGAGCTACAGAAAAAGGAAGTAATGTTGGAGTCGTAATTAGTTTCCATGGATCTTCACTACGAGCTTTTTCAAGTAAGACTAATCTGTATTCAGTTTCTAGTTTGTCTAATGTAAATTTGTCTTTATAAGCTTCTTCGATCAGTTGTCGATATTTTATTAAAGTTCCTTTAGGACGTTGTGCTGCCTTTAGAGCTGAAAGAGCGTCTTCTTTTTGTGCAATAAGTGATGCTATAACTTCTTTTTCTATCAAGTTATAAAGATTGTTTTTCTCTTTTAGCTTGTTTTGAATACTTTTATCATTTTCTTTATAACTTAAACGTAATTTAGATAATTCTGATTCAAGAGTTTGAAATTTTTCTGTGTATTCTTTAAGGAACATGTTTGTTGAAGCTATAAACAATATTTGATTTTTTTTGTTTTCCATATTTTTAAGTTGGTTTAGTTTTTGATCTATTAATCTAACTTTATTTGAAGATTTTACTCTAATAGATTCGATATTTATAATTTGAGGAACGTTATCACCCATCTCTGATGTTCTGTCTAAAACACTTAAGTCTTCTTTAATAGCAAACTCCTGTGCTGCTTTTGTAGACGCAATAGTTTTCTTTTTGTATATATCTACTTGGTTTTTAAAATAATTTACACCTAATTCTAATTGCCTCAATCTTTTTCTTCCAGAATATTCTTGATATGCTGAAGATATTTTATTTAGTACTGGAATAATGAGTTCTTTGTCTTTGTCCTTATACGCAAGGCTTAATATTGATGTACCTTTTTCAAGTTTTATCTCAAGATAATCCTTTTTCCAATCTTTGAATCTGAATGATTTTAAATTAGAGCGGGATTTGCTTACTTTTTCTTTTTTGATGAATTCAAATATGTCAATTAAAATTGATGGGCTTTTTAGAATTTCAACCTCAGTAGTTAATCGACTGCTGCTTCCACCTCCAAGCATTAAGGACCCAAGCAACATGCTTGAGGCTAATTGAGCTTTTGTAGATTTATCCGAGTTGTTTTCTAGAACAATTTGAAATTCACCCTGCCAAACTCTTTTTATTGAGATTGCAAATATTGAGCTAACAACTAGGCCGGCTAAAGTGAATTTGGCAATTAGAGCTTTTTTTCTAATTACGGTGGAAAGTATTTTATTTAGATCAATTTCATCTGTTGAAGAGTGATTTTGTGGAAACTGACCCACAATGGTTTCTTATGTTAAATATTACTTATAACTCATTTTGCTGCAAAATGTATGCATCAGTTAGTTTTCGTAAATATCTAGGATAATCTAAAAATCTTAATAATCATTTATGTTTGATTGTTATTGTACATTGATTCACTAGTGAATTCGAACCACTGATCAAAGGATTTGAAAGTAATTGATTAATTATGATCAGCAAAAGATCCAATGGTGCGATTTAAAAAAAAGTAAATGATGAATGGATCTAGAAAAAGCAACTCTTCATCAATATAGACTGATATATCAAATGCAAAAGCATAATTATTCAGACCATGGATAAAATCATAATGTATTTTTAGAAATAGACTCTTTTCATCAACTTAATAATACGATTTATATTCTGGGAACTTAACCGTTAGTTTTTAGCGATATTTAATTCTGCTTTTTTTAAAAGTTTTTATAAGGAAAAAATTTATTTTCCCTATTTCTGAGGATTAGGACTTATCTTGGATATGTAGAAATTAGAGAAATGATTTCAAGTAGATTGACCAAAACTCAAAAAGCTGAAATCCTAGAATCATATAAGGATGGAGATAGTCCTAATTCTCTTGCAGAAAGATATAGTTGCACTACTAATACTATTAATAGAACAGTTAAAACCTTATTGACAGAAAGTGAATATAAATTATTAAAGGAAAAAAGATCAAATATAAGTAAGAAAAAAGTCCAAACGAATGATAATGATGTTAAACAAGAAAAAAAGGAAGATTTAGAACACTCAACCCCTTTGATTTCAATAAAAGAAAAAGTTAAAGATCGAAGTAAAGTTTTAGAGGAAGAACTTGATAATACTGATGTTCGGGGTAAATCTACTTTGGCTCTTGAAGATGCAGATGATTTTGGAGATGAGTTAGTTTCTGAAAATCAATATAATAAAAATCATGATTATGATATAAATATTTCTAATATAGATAACAATTTCGAGGTTATAGAACCTCTTCTTTCTGTTTATGATTTTGATCAAGATAAACAGAAATCTGATTATGAAATACTTAATTATGAAAGCCTCCCTGAGATCGTTTATATGATTGTCGACAAAAAAATTGAGCTAGACTTACAACTTATTTCTGATTTGCCAGAATGGAATTTCCTGCCTGAAAATGAATTAAAAAGAAATGCGATCTTATTATTTGCTAATCAACGTGCAGCTAAGAGAAGCTGTTCAAAAAATCAAAGAGTTATCAAGATACCAAACACTAGTGTTTTTAAACTTTCAAAATCATATTTAATCTCAAAAGGTATTACTAGATTAATTCTTGAAGATTCAATAATTGCTTTAGATAATTAGTTTCTTTCTCTTAATTATTATCATTCACTTTATTATTTATCAATGATATTGAAGTTATTCCACCAGATATCATTCCTAGAGTAAATGAACTTCCTACTAGAAATCCTATTGGAAGAGGAACAGTTTTATTTGTTAGAATATTTAAATGATGTCTTTTGCTTAGATTTTGTGAGCCTAGACAAAGGAAGAAAATTAGAAATATCGCAGAGGCAATATTAAGACTTAAAAGTTGTAGTTTTAAAAACATATAGAATCTTTTTTATTGGAATAATCTTTTGATTTAGCTTTGATCTAAAAAGTTTATTTGTCAAGTTTTTTATGTAATTTGGAATAAAGCCATTTTTTTTCATAGCCTGTAACTTCAGAAATCTTCTTTGCTGCGATATTTGCTTTTTCCCCCTGATTAATCAGTTTATTTAGTTTAATTAATGCTTCAGATTTACTTATTTTTTTTTCTTGCTTATTATTATTTCCTCCTAGAACTATTGTAAATTCACCCCTTGGTTTATT
>CETG01191875.1_pt1 | contig 17840 bp, 16 predicted proteins | sample 361471 | NCBI WGS metagenome assembly CETG01 (sample SAMEA2622696, study PRJEB7988) | marine metagenome | isolation source: saline water (ENVO:00002010), including | reverse complement strand
TTTTTTTTTGGACGCATCTTATAGACAATTATTTTTGGTCCTCTTCTATGCTCCATGATTTGGATCTCAACGGTGGCTCCACTTACATATGGGGCTCCCACGGTTGTTTTTTCCCCATCTTTTAAAAGAAGTACCTCTGTTATTGAGATCTTTTCATCAACCTTTGCGTCAATACGATCAAAGTCGTAGTAACGATTTTGTTGCACCCAAAATTGCTGACCTGATGCTTCCACAATGGCATACTTGCCATCCTTGGAGTTAGTTGTTTTTGAAGTTGAGGTTTGAGGCATGGATTTTTGGACACGAATAGGCTCGGATTTGCATGCCAAGCCATAATGAGGGGCTTGATTTCCCGATTAGGCCTAAATCGTAATCGAAAGAGAAACAAACATAATCGAACCTAGTGGCCCCATTAGTCAAGACTGAAGTTAAGCAAACATTCGGAGACTTAATTTATGACTGCTAGGAAAACCTACATTTTAAAACTCTATGTAGCTGGTAACACCCCTAACTCTATGAGGGCGCTGGAAACTTTAAGGGAAATATTAGACAAGGAATTTCGAGGTGTTTATGCGCTTAAAGTGATCGATGTTCTTAAAAATCCTCAGCTTGCAGAGGAAGATAAAATCCTCGCTACGCCAACACTTTCAAAGATATTACCCCCACCTGTAAGACGAATAATAGGAGATTTATCAGATAGAGAAAAAGTTTTAATAGGATTAGATCTTCTATATGATGAGCTTTCTGAAACTCAACTAAAAAGTTCATTCACAAATGAGTCGGGAGATCAGGACATTACTGGTAGAGATTCTTAAGGCTCAATGAACCTACTAACTAACTAAGACATTTTTCTCTACCTTTAATTATGAAAACTGCGGATATACATCTTTAAACCGCTTTTCCCCCGTCCAATCATGCAAGTGCAGAAGCTCCCTACTGGGATTGAGGGATTTGATGATGTCTGTCAAGGAGGTTTGCCCATAGCAAGAAGCACTCTTGTCAGTGGCACCTCTGGAACAGGTAAAACAGTCTTTTCACTACAGTACCTGCATCACGGCATATGTCATTTTGATGAGCCAGGAATTTTTGTGACTTTTGAAGAATCTCCTTTGGATATCCTGAGGAATGCTGCAAGTTTTGGCTGGAATCTACAAGAGTTGGTGGATCAAAATAAGTTATTTATCCTTGATGCTTCTCCTGATCCTGATGGTCAGGATGTAGCAGGCAATTTTGATCTTTCTGGTTTAATTGAGAGAATTAGTTACGCCATTAGAAAATACAAAGCAAAAAGAGTTGCCATTGATTCAATAACTGCGGTTTTTCAACAGTATGATGCAGTTTATGTTGTTAGAAGAGAAATATTCAGATTGATTGCTCGACTGAAAGAAATTGGCGTCACAACAGTTATGACAACTGAGAGAATTGAGGAGTATGGTCCAATTGCTAGGTACGGGGTTGAGGAGTTTGTCTCGGACAATGTTGTGATAATGAGAAATGTATTGGAATCAGAGAAGAGAAGAAGAACGGTTGAAATCCTTAAGCTGCGTGGGACGACTCATATGAAGGGAGAGTTCCCATTTACGATGGGTGCGCAAGGTATTAGTGTTTTCCCATTGGGAGCAATGAGGCTAACCCAGCGTTCTTCTAATGTTCGTATAAGTTCTGGTGTTTCTGATTTGGATGAAATGTGCGGAGGTGGTTTCTTCCAAGATTCAATAATCCTTGCCACTGGAGCGACAGGAACAGGCAAAACAATGTTGGTGTCAAAATTTATTGAAAATGCCTATTTAAATAAAGAGAGAGCACTTTTATTTGCATATGAGGAGTCTCGTGCGCAGCTCCTAAGAAATGCTACGAGTTGGGGGATTGATTTTGAGGGAATGGAACGAGATGGCTTGCTTAAAATTATCTGCGCTTATCCTGAATCAACTGGACTTGAAGACCATCTTCAGATAATAAAAACTGAAATAATTAATTTCAAACCTTCAAGGATAGCAATTGATTCTTTATCAGCACTTGCAAGAGGTGTCAGTTTAAATGCATTTAGACAATTTGTAATTGGTGTTACTGGATATGCTAAACAGGAAGAAATTGCAGGTTTTTTTACAAATACAGCTGAAGAATTTATGGGTAGTCATTCAATCACTGACTCTCATATTTCAACAATTACTGATACAATTTTATTACTTCAATATGTTGAAATAAGAGGAGAAATGGCAAGAGCTGTAAATGTTTTTAAAATGAGGGGATCATGGCATGATAAACGCATAAGAGAGTTTATTATTACTAGTGAGGGTCCTGAGATAAAGGATTCTTTCTCTAATTTTGAGCAAATATTTACTGGTGCACCACATAGGATTTCTGGTTAGCAGTAAACTTCTGGAATGATTAAAAATGTTGAACCTTGATAATTATGAATTAGGGTAATTTTTTGATGATCTAATTTCTGCTTCAATTGTCAATTCATCCTTGTCAGAGTGTTCTATTGGAAGTTCAAACCAAAATGTTGTTCCTACTTCCTGTTCACTTGCCATGCAAATGTTTGATCCATGCTTTTCTATGATTCCACGAACAATTGACAGCCCAAGTCCTGTTCCTGCTTCTGTATGTACTTCATTCTCGACCCTATAAAATCTTTCGAAAATTCTTTGCTGGTCATCATGGTTTATTCCACATCCAGTATCTGCAATTTCAATACGAACTCTTGGTAAGGGAGAAACTAATTCACAATAAGGAGCGGAATCTGGAGGAGTTGTAGGTACTGCAATACAAATGTCTGGCCAAGTATAAGTTAAGATTTTAAGCCTACTTCCTTTCTTACTAAATTTAAGAGCATTACCGACTAAATTATCGAGAACTTGCAAAAGTAGATCCCAGTTTCCTAAAACTTTTGGGAGATTTCCTTCTATATCTAAATCTAGAGAAACATTTTTCTCTTCTGCATTAAGTCGATAATTTCTAAGTGTTTGTTCTAGGGCAGGTTTTAATTCTATTGTTTCAAAGACAACTTTCCTTACAGACTCTAATCTTGATAAGTCAAGTACATCATTTACGAGACGCGTTAATCGGTCAGTTTCTGAATTTGCGACTCCTAGAAATTCTTTCTTTTCTTCATCTGTTAATTGGTCCCCAAGATCATGAAGAGTTTCTACATAGCTTTTTATATTAAATAGTGGTGTTCTGAGCTCATGCGAAACATTGCTTATAAATTTACTTTGTGCAGCATTTAATTCAACTTCTCTAGTCAAGTCTTGTACCGTAACAGCAATACCTTTAAGACTTTCACCACTAGAGTCTCTAACTGACTTAAGTACAATTCTTAGAGTACGCGGAGGTTCAGATAAGCTACATCTCAAGTCATTATTTTCAATTGAATTATTAAGTATTGAGGTGATAGGAGCTTCTAGTTCATTTGCAATAATCTCTGGGATTTCGCTTAATAACTCTTGACCTTCTATGCTTCGCCCTTCCCATCTAAAGAGCCTTCGAGCCGTTGGATTTACCAGTACTATCCTCCCATCTTCGTTAAGTAAGATAGCTCCATCAGCCATTGTTGCAATTAATGATTGTTGTTTAACTTGTGCGGCCTTTAATTCTTCAATATTTGCTGCATCGTAATCTTCTAATTGAGATGCCATGGTGTTAAACCCATATAGCAGCTCCGCTAATTCCCCGCTCATAGGCATTGAAACTCTTGATTTAAAATTACCTTTAGATATTTCTCTAACGCCTCTTACTAGTTCTTTTACAGGGCGAGTAATAGTAAGGGCATTAAAAACAGCTCCTAAAAGGACTAAAACCCATATTGAAATAAAGACTGCAATAGTAACTTCTTTTGTAAGAGCAGCACTTGTAAGAGCTTTTTTATTAGGGGTAACTCCTAGGGCTAAGGTCCCTTGATAATTGCCTTTCCAAAGGAGAGGGACGAAAACATCTGTTACTTGTCCTTGTGGAGTCAGATGTTGCCTAATGAGTGGGAATTGAGGCCTTTTTTTTAATTCTGAAGGGAGTTCTAACTTTCTTGTTAATTGGAGGTCAGATTCTCCTTTCGCAGGAGTTGCGCTGACAGGGATACCCATTTTTATAATTCCTTCTGGATCAGTAAAAAATATGTAGCGAAGATTCCTGCTTGATCTCCAGAATTTTTCAGCCACATTTGCAAGCTCTCTATCTTGGCCTTTAGCAACTAATTCCGTTACATTCCCTGATAGAAGAAGTCCAAGATCTCTTGCATATCTAGTGTCATTCATTCCTGCATCTCTTTGGATGCCATTTAATGTGAAAAAAGTTATGCCAGTCATCATCAAACTTACAACCAGAGTTGTTATTGCTAATAATTTTGTTCTTAGACTAAAAGCATTCCACCAAAGACTTATTCTTTTAATTGAGTTACTTGGTTTGGGTAAGTCAGTTTTTTCTGGCTTTGCCCATTCTGCAATTTGTGAGTCTTTTTCTTGCATTAATAAAATTTTCTTGATTTCAGGAATTAATTTGACCGAATTTGATGGCCGATATCCTTACGATAAATTATTCCATCAAAATCCACGTTTTTAATTCCTTTATATGCCTTTGAAAAAGCTTCGTCAAAGTTTTTAGCTTGAGTGACAACTGATAAAACTCTTCCTCCATTTGTGAGAAATTCATCATTATCATTCTTTTTTGTTCCTGCATGAAAAACTTGTAAACCCTCTTCAGTATTAAGCTTTAATGAGATTTTGTCCCCTTTTCTTGGTTTCTCAGGATAACCATTTGCTGCAGCAACAATGCAAACACTTTTTTGGTCAATTATCTTTAATTCTGGGGCCTTCTCTAAGCATCCAAGAGCGCAAGCTTGAAGAACATGAGCAAATTCTGGACCCATTAATGGCATAAGAACTTGACACTCAGGGTCGCCAAATCGACAATTGAATTCAATAACTTTCGGCCCATCTTTAGTAAGCATTAGACCAGCATAAATTATTCCGCGGTATTCGATTCCTTTGTTTTGTAGTGCCTTTATTGTTTTTTTTATTATTAAGTTCTCAATTTCTTTTAAAAGATATTTGTTTAATAAAGGGGCGGGAGCATATGCTCCCATACCTCCTGTGTTTGGCCCTTTATCGCCCTCAAGTAATCTTTTATGGTCTTGAGCCGGGGGCAAAACTATGAAATTATTCCCATCACACATTGCGAATACAGATACTTCAGGGCCCTCAAGTATTTCTTCAAGAACAATTTTATAACCAGAGCTGCCATGCTTTCCTTTAAAGCATTCTCTTATTGCTTTTTTTGTTTCATCTATAGAGTTGGCAATAACAACTCCTTTCCCTGCTGCTAACCCATCGGCTTTAACAACCATTGGCTGATTAATCTCGTCAATGACTTTTATCGCATCTTTTTCTGAATCTGCCTCCCAAAAATCTGCCGTTGGAATATTTGAATCTCTCATAAGATTTTTTGCCCATGACTTACTCGCTTCAAGCTTTGCTCCTTCAGCATCTGGACCAAAAACCGCTATATCATTTGCTCTCAATTTGTCGGCAAGACCTCTAGCCAGGGGTTCTTCGGGGCCGATGACAACCAAATCTATTCCTTTAGAAAGGCAAACTCCTAAAATCTCCTTGAAATCTAATTCTGCTATTGCAAGAGAGGTTATGTTTACTTGTTGTTGTGACCCTGCGTTGCCAGGGGTAATGAAAACTTCCTTTAAGTCTTTGTTTTTTGAAAGACACCAAGCTATTGAGTGCTCTCTCCCGCCAGAACCCACAACAAGTATATTTTTTAATTTGGGGAGATCAAAATCAGTAGTCATGCTTGGAATTGTTTTGAGAGAAGGATTAAAAAAACTATTTGCAAGCATAGGATATATGCTCTTGAGAATAATCAAATTTTTTCTTGATTTCTACTTCATCAAATCAAGAAGTATATTGCTCTTTAAGCAAAAAAAAGTCGGGATCACTTTTTTAAAACATGTCTGATAATCAGAGTACAGTTATATACGAGGGTAAAGCTAAAAAGATATTGTCAATTAACTCTCCTAATAAAGTTTTAATTGAGTTTAAAAATGATGCTACTGCCTTCAATGCTAAGAAGAGAGAAACCATTGAAGGGAAAGGTCGATTGAATTGCTTAATATCTGCTCATATATTTCAATTTCTTGAAAGTAGAGGAGTCAATACTCACTATCTTGGTTTGAAATCTGAAAAATTAATGCTTGCCAAAGCCATTGATATTATTCCATTAGAAGTTGTTATTAGAAATGTTGCTACTGGTTCTTTGTGCAGAGAAACACCAATAAAAGAGGGTACAAATCTAAAGGAGCCTCTTTTAGATTTGTACTTTAAAGATGATTCAATGGGTGACCCTCTTATTACAAGACAAAGATTAACTTTACTTGAATTGGTTGAACCCACTCAGATAGATTTTATTGAGAGGATTGCTTTTAATGTAAATATTCTTTTGAAAGAATTTTTTCGGAAAATCGATTTGCAATTGATCGATTTCAAAATAGAATTAGGATTTGACTCAAAGGGCGAAATTTTGATTGCTGATGAAATAAGCCCGGATAACTGTAGAATCTGGGACCCTTCTACTCAGCACATTGATGGGAAGATCTTGGATAAGGATCGTTTCCGCAAAAACCTTGGAGGACTATTAGATGCTTATAGTGAGATCCTCAAGCGAATAGAAGAGGTATCCTCTATTCGTCGTCTCTAGTTCATTTATGGTTCAACACTCTTTGTTGCTTTCCTTGATCAGTTTTTAACTCCATGCCCAGATCCTCCAATATGTACTCCAGATTTGTATACCTAAATTTTGCATATTGTTTTGCTTTGGCAGCTCAGGCTTTTCTCGGTGTGGCCTATGCGGTTCCTCGTTCCTCCGAAGGCATAGATAATAAGAAATCTAATTTAATTCTTTCACAAGTTGAAAAAGGCCAGAAAGTCGATAGTCAAATTAGAATTAGTCAAGATTCCAACATCGCACAAAATCCTTTCTCAAGTAAAGAAAAAGACTCATCTAATGAACCAAGGGTTTTAGTGACGGAAGTTGTTATTGAAGGATTGGATGGCCATCCAGATAAAGAAAGACTAGAATTCGCTGCTTATGATGCAATGTCAGTAAGGCCTGGTGGGAGCGTTACAAGAAAGCAACTTAAATTAGAATTAGATTCAATATATTCAACAGGCTGGTTCTCTGAAGTTAAAATTGAGCCGATAAAAGGTTCTTTAGGCGTACAACTTTTAGTTGAGGTACAACCAAACCCTGTTTTACAAAAAATATATTTAGAGCCTAAGAATACTCAGCTTCCATTAGATATCATAAATGATATTTTTAAATATGATTATGGAAAGACTCTTAATTTAAATACTTTGCAAGCAAGAATTAAGGAACTAAAAAATTGGTATATAGATAATGGTTTCTCCTTGGCTAGGATATCTGGTCCTAATAGAGTTACCAAAGACGGGAAAGTTGAATTAAAAGTTCTTCAAGGTAAGGTTGATAGTATTGATATTAAATTTCTAAATAAAGAGGGAGAATCAACAGACGACAATGGAAAACTAATTAATGGCAAGACTCAAGACTACACAATTAGAAGAGAAATTTCATTAAAAAGCAATGATCCATTCAACAGAAAACAGCTTGAGGCAGATATTAAACGTCTTTATGGTACCAACTTATTTAGCGACGTGAAAGTCACGTTAAAACCAGTAGCAGGTAAGCCTGGTTTTGTAAAAATAATTTTAGGTATTACAGAACAATCTACTGGTTCGTTAACTGGTGGACTTGGGTATAGCCAAAGTCAAGGTGTATTTGGTCAAATTGGTGTACAAGAAAGTAATTTATTCGGTAAAGCATGGAATGCAGGTCTTGATTTAACATATGGTGAATACGGTGGATTAGTAAATTTCTCTTTTGTTGATCCTTGGATTAAAGGTGATAAATATAGAACATCCTTTAGAACATCTATTTTCATAAGTAGAGAAAGCCCACAAGAGTTTAGAAGTCAATCAGGTGGGAGTTTTAGAACTGCATCTGCTTTTTATGATGCACCTGGTCGTGTTTATGCCAATGATGTTGGGGCCGATAAGAAATATTCAACTGTCGCTCAAGCTAAAGCTTCCGAATCTTCAAAAAGTTGGTTTGATTATGAAGGTAATTCAGTAGCTCTTGAGAGAACTGGAATGAGTTTCAACTTATCAAGACCATTAAATGGGGGTGATCCCTATAAAAAAGTACCATGGAGCGTACTAGTAGGAATGAATTTTCAGCGTGTAAAAGCAATTGATTATGCTGGGAATGATAGGCCTTATGGAGTACTTACAAAGAATTTACACAATAGTACTGTTCCTGATAATGAGATTATTTGTGTTGCATTTAATTGTGCGGTAACAAATAATCTTTTGGGAATAAGAACTGCTACTACATACAACACATTGAATGACGCAAGAAATCCTACTTCAGGAGATTTTATTAGTGTTGGGACAGAACAGTTCTTTTCTGTAGGAGATGATTCTCCTACTTTTAATAGGGCAAGAGCAAGTTATACGCATTTTTTACCGGTTAATTGGATCAAAATCTCAAAAGGATGTAGACCAAAAGGTGGGGAGAAACGAAATTGTCCTCAGGCAATAGGTCTTCAAATGAAGGCAGGAGCAATAGTTGGTCAACTTCCTCCTTATGAAGCTTTTTGTGTTGGAGGATCCAGTTCAGTCAGAGGTTGGTCTTCATGCGAATTGGCTGTTGGAAGGAATTTCGGCGAGGCTTCAGTTGAATACAGGTTTCCAATTTGGGGAATTGTTGCAGGAGCATTTTTTGTAGACGTGGGAACTGATTTTGGCTCTCAAGATGATGTCCCAGGTAAACCAGGAAAACTTCTAGACAAGCCTGGCAGTGGGTACTCCCCTGGCGCTGGAGTTGTTGTTAATACCCCCGTTGGACCGATTCGCTTAGAAGCAGCTAATCAAGAGTTCTCTGGAGAGACTCGTTTTAATTTGGGTGTTGGCTGGAAGTTCTAGTGATCTCATTGCCAAATGATTATGAAAATTCCTGGACCCTTGGAGGAACAGTAGAGAGAACTGGAGTAGGACTCCATTCTGGGAATTCCACCAAAGTTAAGTTGAGCCCTTTCAATAAATCAGGTTTTTATTTGAAATGGTCAGACAAAAATGAACCACCAATAAAACTTTTCGTTGAGCAAGTAAGAGATAGCTCTCTATGCACAACATTAGATCTTGGTGAAAGAAAACTCTTTACAGTTGAGCATCTTTTCGCGGCTTTAGCCGGATGCGGTGTTTCTCATGTACTTATTGAAGTTACTGGTTCCGAGATCCCACTTCTTGACGGTTCTGCTAAAGGATGGGTCGATGCAATCTTTGAAGTGGGTTTAATACCTGTTAATACGATTAGATTTGATAAACCAACTGTTAAAAAAACTTTGGCTCTTTCAAGAGGTCAGAGCTTGATAGCTGTTACTCCCTCAGACAAATTTTCCTTGATTGGAATCATTGATTTTCCATATAGAGCGATTGGTAGGCAAATGTTTAAAGTAGATTTAACCCCTGAGAAATTTGTGACTGAGATTGCGCCAGCAAGAACTTTTGGCTTTGTGGACCAAATAGAGCAATTAAGAAGTTCCGGCCTTATTAAAGGAGGTGACCTAAATAATGCGCTTGTCTGCAATGGAGATAGTTGGATTAACCCTCCATTAAGGTTTGATGATGAGCCAATAAGGCATAAGCTTCTTGATCTAATTGGGGATCTTGCTCTTGTCGGGTTCCCAAAAGCTCAAATTCTGGTCTACAAAGGTTCTCATGGACTACACGCTGATTTAGCGTCAGCATTGGCTAGCGAAAACTCTTAATTTATTTACGACATTGAAAGATTCATCCTCCAATCTTTGCGTTCTCAATACTGAGCAAATCATGGGTCTATTGCCTCATCGCTATCCTTTTGCCTTGGTAGATAGAGTAAAAATTCTTGAGCCAGGTAAGCGAGCTGTGGCTATAAAAAACGTGACTTTAAATGAACCTCAATTTCAGGGACATTTTCCTAATAGACCACTTATGCCAGGGGTCTTAATTGTTGAGGCGATGGCGCAAGTTGGTGGAATCATTGTCACTCAAATGCCAGATATACCAAAAGGACTATTTGTCTTTGCTGGAATTGATGGAGTTCGTTTTAGAAGGCCTGTAGTACCTGGTGATCAACTGACTATTGAGTGTGAACTTATAACCTTAAAAAGAAAACGTTTTGGGAAGGTTCGCGGCGAAGCATTAGTCGAAGGCAATTTAGTTTGTTCAGGCGATCTTCTGTTCTCTCTAGTGGATTGATTGAGATGAACGATTTAAGAGGTGCTCATCCCGTAATTATCGATAAACCTGCAGAAATTCATCCTTCAGCAGTCGTTCATTCTCATGCTGAGATTTCCCAGGGCGTAACTATTGGTCCTGGAGCAGTGGTTGGACCTGAGGTAAAGATTGGGCCTCAAACACTTGTAGGACCAAATGTCGTACTTGATGGCCAGCTTTCTATTGGAGCAAGAAACAAATTTTTCCCTGGTGCCTGCATTGGTATGGAACCTCAAGACTTAAAATATAAAGGTGCCTCAACAGAAGTTGTTATTGGTAATGACAATACTTTTAGAGAATGCGTGACAATTAATAGAGCGACAATGGAGGGGGAGGTTACAAGAATTGGTGATAATAATTTGCTCATGGCTTACTGCCATTTAGGGCATAATTGCTTGCTAGGTAACAATATAATAATGTCAAATGCTATACAGGTAGCAGGCCACGTGGTTATTGAAGACAAGGCCGTAATTGGCGGTTGCCTTGGTATTCATCAATTTGTACATATAGGTAGATTGGCAATGGTTGGTGGCATGACCAGAGTTGACAGAGATGTCCCTCCTTATTGTTTAGCAGAGGGGCATCCAGGTCGTCTTCGCGGATTAAATAGAGTGGGTATTAAACGTAGTGAACTTGAAGTAAATGATGAGGGAGAACTAAGGCAGCTACAGGAAGTTTGGACTATATTATTTCGCTCTGGACATGTTCTTTTAGAAGGTCTTAAATTAGCAAAAATGAATCATTTAATGACTGCCTCATCGAATTTATGTAATTTTGTAGACTCCTCTATAAAGAAAGGCAGAAGAGGCCCTATGCCATCAATTGTGTAGAACAATTAAATGAATTTATTAATTAGCACAGGAGAGGTTTCAGGCGATTTGCAAGGAAGTTTATTAGTTAAAGCGCTATTAAAAGAGGCTAATAAGCGTAATTTGAAATTGAATATATATGCATTAGGTGGTTTGAGAATGAAAGAAGCTGGAGCAAATTTGATAGCGGATACCTCCAAAATAGGATCAATTGGTTTGTTTGAGGCTATTCCACTAATAATTCCCACTTTGAGAATTCAGAGTAGAGTTAATGAGTGCATTAGAAAGACAAAATTTGACGCTATCGTTTTAATTGATTATATGGGACCAAACATAAGGTTGGGCAATAAATTGCGTAAAAAGTTCCCTTCTTTACCAATAATTTATTACATAGCTCCGCAAGAGTGGGCATGGAGTCTTGGTGATGGTGGAACTACTGATTTAATTGGATTCTCAGATAAAATATTAGCAATATTTAAAGCAGAGGCTGATTTTTATTCTAATAAAGGAGGAAATGTTCTCTGGGTCGGTCATCCTATGGTTGATACTTTAACGACTTTGCCAACTAAAGAGAATGCATTAAATTACTTGGGAATTGCTCAGAATAGGAAAGTTGTTTTATTATTTCCTGCATCAAGATCTCAAGAACTTAAATATCTAATGCCAACTCTGGCAAAAGCTGCAGCAATGATGCAAAAATTAGATTCTTCAATAATTTTCATCGTACCAGCAGGATTACCTTCTTTTAAAAAACCTCTTGAAGAAATTTTAGAAAAAGAAGGCGTTGAAGGGATAGTTTTCCACTCTGCAGATATTGATAGATTAAAACCATTTTTATTTGCGGCCTCCGATCTTGCTATAGCTAAATCAGGTACTATAAATATGGAATTAGCTTTACATAACGTACCTCAAATAGTTGGATATAAGGTTGGAAGATTGACCGCTTTAGTTGCAAAAAAAATATTAAAATTCTCTGTAAAACATATCTCTCCTGTTAATCTTTTGCTTGGCAAAAGATTGGTTCCTGAGCTTGTACAGTCGGAATTTAATCCAACTTCAGTTCTTAAATTGGCAATGTCGTACTTAAATAGTGAAGGTAAAAGGCTGGAGATGATTTATGGGTACGATCAACTTAGAGAAGATCTCGGAGGCACTGGAGTCACTGAAAGAGCCTCTATAGAAATATTGAATTCAGTTAAAAACTAAGATCTATGTCTTTTCCTAAACAAAAATTTCTCATTTTTATATTATTAATTGGATTGACTTTTATAAATCCTAATCTTGTTTTTGCTGCTGAAAACGAGGCTGTTTTGGCAGGTGGATGTTTTTGGTGCTTAGAGCATGATTTAGAGCAGGTGAATGGTATTAAAAATGCTGAGAGTGGTTATGCAGGAGGTGATTTAAGCTCTCCCACCTATGATAATCATCAGGGTCATCAAGAATCAGTACTAGTTGATTTTGATCCTTCCAGAATTTCATATGATCATTTATTGAGGCTTTTCATAAGAAATGTAGACCCATTAGATGGCGAAGGTCAATTTTGCGATAGAGGCGATTCATATAGGCCAGTGATTTTTGTCTCTGATGATGAGCAAAGACTAGTTGCTAAAGATAGCTTGGCTAATGCCGCTAAAGAACTTTCAATTCCAATTAGTTCAATCAAAATTGCAATTAAAGATCGAAAGGTTTTTTGGCCTGCAGAGAATTATCACCAGGATTACGCTGAAATAAATTCCCTGAAATATAATTTTTATAGATATTCCTGTGGACGGGATTCTCGCTTAAAAGAAGTCTGGGGCTCCCATGCTTCGTCCATGTCGGAGTGGGTTAAATAGAAAGAAAACCTTAAGAAAAGACGTCATATCTTTTCTTTATCGACTATTCAGGAGTCAGTATTTGTTTTTTAATGTATTTTCTTTAATATTTCATACTAAAGGCAGGAGAGATGTATGTATCTTCTGATAATTAAAGATGGTCTTGTAACTAGACATATAGGACCATATGCTTCTCCAAAAAGCGCATCCGATGATCTAGAGAGAGTCTTAGTAGGGTGCTCTAAGAGAGCTAGTTGGCAGATTCACGCTTTAGAAAAACCTGAAAAAAGAACTTTTTCAGAAAGGTTAAATGACAGGGGACAGCCTTTTACTGCAGCTGTTTCTTGAAATTTAAGTAAAGAGGAAATTTTCTACTAATTAAATTTGACGCGCCGACTCGCAAATCCAATTAATTAGAGTTCTTACTCCATAACCAGTTGCTCCTGCAGGAGAAAGTCCTCTCCCCTTTTCCGACCAAACAGTACCTGCCATATCAATGTGGGCCCAGTTAATAGATTTATTTACAAATTCTTTTAGAAATAGAGCTGCAGTGATTGACCCTCCCCCTCTAGGTCCAGTATTTCTCATATCAGCTAAAGAAGATTTTAGGCCTTCTTTATAAGAAGATTTAAGAGGCATCCTCCACAATCCTTCTCCACTGTTAGTAGAAGCTTTGATAAGTTTCTCCGCAAGATGATCGCTGTTTGACCAAAGGCCTGCAATTTCATCTCCAAGTGCAATCACGCACGCTCCTGTGAGAGTTGCAAGGTCTACTATCTCATCTGGATTCATTTGACATGCGTATACAAGAGCGTCGGCAAGAGTGAGCCTGCCCTCAGCATCTGTATTGTTTATTTCAATAGTTGTACCGTTAGAGGCCTTTACAATGTCGCCTGGATGTACCGCTTCACCATTAATCATGTTTTCACATGATGCAACTATGAAGTGAATTTCTATCCCCTCAGGTCTTAATTCAGCTATTGATCTTGCTGTACCAAGTACAGAAGCACTGCCTCCCATATCAAATTTCATCATTTCTATTTGAGAGGCTCCAACTTTTAAGTTATATCCTCCTGAATCAAAGGTAAGACCTTTCCCGACAAGCGCCAATCTTCTTTTTACTTGACCATTAGGTCTATAAATTAAATGTATAAATTGTGGATCAAGATCAGAACCTTTTGCGACTGATAAAAAAGCGCCCATATTTCTTTTTTCACATTCTTTCTTGTCGAGAATTTTGAAATCTAGATTAAATTGCTTTGAGATTTCGATTGCAATTTCTGCAAGTGCCTTTGGGGTGAGACTATTAGGAGGGGCACCAACAAGTTCTCTTGCTAACTCAACACCAGCGCATATAGGATCAATTTCATTTAGAAAGGATTGATCTGAGCTTGATTCGCAAATAATTTGAATTTCCTCTGGATATATTTGTATTTCTTGTTGACTTTTAAATCTTGAATCTTTGAACCAAGTTAGTCTTACAGATTCTCCAATGGCTTTTGCAGCAGTTTGAAAATCAAATGCATCCCAAGGGAAATATAAACCCATCTTCCCACTACTGCCAATAGTAGCTTTTGCTGCGCTCGCAGCAGCAAATCTTAAATCTTGAAGGGTTATCTCTTCTAATTTACCTAGGCCTACAAATATGATTTTGCTAGGTTCTTCTAGGAAGTCAAATGAGGTTATTTGGCCCGGCTTGCCTTTGAATTTTCTTTTATCTAGTTTATCTCCCAAGCTTTTTAAGTTAATAGTAGTTAATTGTGAGATTTGATCGTCAATACTGTTCTCTACCAGACCAAGAACTAGCGTTTCCCCATTCCAATTCTTGATGCCTTGGGAATTCAGTGAGATATTCATTAGAGCATTAGGTTTTGTCTTTATTTTAGCTGGTATTTTTCTATATTTATGTTGTGAAAGGAGTTGCCCATCTTTCTCTTGTCTCTTTGTTAAAAGGAGGCTGCCATCTTTTAATTAGTTTTTGCTCTATGCTCCTTCGCTCTTTGGTTGCTGATGGAACGTCCGACCAAAAACGTATTGTAATTTTATACTTTAATCCAACTTTGCTTAGACATTCTGAATAGGATGAGAGATATTCTTTGCAGTCATGATCACCTTTCCAACGTTTATCTGCAGCAATTGTTTCCCCTATATACAGCAAAATAGGTGTTTTTAACTCTTTAGGCCTATCCATTACAAAATAAATAGCTGGACCAGTATGATATGACTTAGGCCATTTCCAGAAATTCATTGGTAGGGCTGGGATTGTAATAGGGTTAATTTCGTATTTGAATGAATTATTTTCAGAAGAAAATAATTCAAATTGCTTTTCATACTTGTATTGATTTCGAAATAATTTAGATTGAAAAGTATTTATTTGAAGCTGCCAAGAGATTAACTGTTTTTTTTCTATGGCAAGGGATTGATCTTCTATTGAAGTGAAAAAAGTATCTTTATGACTATTAAATAACTCTACTTGTTTTCTTTTGGCACCCATATTGAATTATTAAAAAGAATACATAGTATTTATAATATAATTTCTATCTAAAGTCTATAATCATGTAAGGATTATACTTGTAAAAGAATTTGGAAGAGATTTTTTGAGTTAGGGAGTTTTACTCAATGCCGAAATGCTTTTCTGTTGTTATGAATAAGTTGCGACACTCCTCACACAAGTTTGTCGTTATGGGCACTGCTCGTTGAGGGTGCCCATTTTTTAATGTGGTTTCAAATTTGCAAGAAATATCTACGGAGGCTCAGAATCATCTGCTTAACAATAGATACGATAAGCCCCGGCAAGCAAGACTTTGAGCTAGAGTTGATAAATTATTAATGTAGTTCGAAATTATTAATCAATGGTCTTTACTTATTAAAAAGATCGATTAATTTGATCTTAAGGGATCACCTATAGTCAATAGTCTTTAAAACTCGAACAATAAAAATCAACTGATCCATCTAAAAATGAGCTTTTTTGAATCAGAAATTGTCCAAGAGGAAGCAAAGAAACTTTTTACTGACTATCAAGAATTGATGCAATTAGGATCTGATTATGGCAAATTTGACAGAGAGGGTAAAAAAATGTTTATTAAAACTATGGAAGGTTTAATGGAAAGATATAAAGTCTTTATGAAGAGGTTTGAACTCTCTGAGGATTTTCAGGCGAAAATGACTGTTGAACAGTTGAAGACTCAACTTGGACAGTTTGGTATGACCCCTGAGCAAATGTTTGATCAAATGAATATGACCCTTGAGCGAATGAAATCTGAATTAGATCTTTCCTCAGATTAAAAATAATTACTTATTTTTATATATGAACAACAAATTTTATGATTTACCCGAATGGCTTTGTAGGGGTGTAGCAGATATATTCCCAGTTAATCAACAAATAGATTCAAGTAGCAGTCTTTCACAGAGACTTATTCAAACTAAGATTGGATCATCTCCTCTTCGAGTTAAACTTGGGATTGATCCTACTGGAAGTGAGATTCATATTGGTCATAGCATCCTTTTTAGGAAACTTAGGGCATTTCAGGATGCTGGTCATACGGCAATACTTATAATTGGTGATTTCACTGCCCGAATTGGTGACCCAACAGGTAAGAATAAAACCAGACTCCAATTAAGTATTGAAGAGGTCAATGAATATTCAAAGAATTATTTAATTCAATTGGGATATGGCAAAAGCTCAGAGAACTCATTGTTGGATTTTAAGACTCCAGGAAGACTAGAAATTCATCGAAATAGCAGTTGGCTCGAAAATTTAGACTTATCAGAAATTATTAATCTGATGAGCAATATTACTGTTGGACAGATGTTGGCAAAAGAAGATTTTAATAATAGATATGTATCAGGAACAGCAATCTCTTTGCATGAATTCTTATACCCTATCTTACAGGCTTATGATTCAGTCGCAATAAAAGCAGATATTGAATTAGGAGGTACAGATCAGAAATTTAATATTGCAATGGGCAGAGATTTACAAAGACATTTAAATCAGAAGCCTCAATTTGGTTTATTGTTGCCAATCCTTGTCGGGTTAGATGGAAATCATAAGATGAGTAAAAGTCTTGGTAATGTCGTTAACATAAATGATGATCCCTTGACTATGTATTCTAAGTTAGAAAAAATAAATGATAATTTAGTTGATCAATATATTTTGTTATTAACTCAATTAAATCTAGCCTCTTTGCCTACTGATTTGCGTGAAAAGCAGCTTAAAATGGCCCTTGAAGTCACTTCAGTGTTCCATGGGCCTGATGCTGCAAAGCAGGCTCAAATAGATGCAAAAAGATTAGTGAGTGGGTTTGATTGTTCAGCTGAAAATATAATTGAAATTTCTTTGTCAAAGACAAATTTCCCTGCTAAAGCCTTTTATTTGATAAATAACCTTGGCTTCACGTCAACGAGTAGTGAAGCAAGAAGACAAATAAAAGGTGGTGCTGTTCGTCTAGAAGGTAATAAAATAACTGATCCTAATATAATTTTTGATAACCCTGATGATCTAGTTGGAAAGGTTTTGCAAATAGGGAAAAAGACCTTTAGAAGGCTGTCAGAATGATATAAAAGTAAATTAAAATGTTTAATGAATTTGGCTATAAAGCCTCTGATAAAATTATTCTTGCTTTAGATGGAATGTCATCTAAGAGTGCACTTTCTATGGTTCAAGCGATTCCAGACTTGGTTTGGGTGAAAGTTGGACTAGAGCTATTCCTAAGTGGTGGACTAGATATTTTGTCAGAATTACGTAGTCAAAGAAAAAAGATTTTTTTAGATCTTAAATTCCATGATATCCCAAATACTATGGAGAGGGTTTGCTATCAGGCTTCAAAAATAGGTATTGATTTATTAACTGTTCATGGATGTTCCGGCACAAAAGCATTAATTCAATC
>CETG01025068.1_pt1 | contig 17845 bp, 14 predicted proteins | sample 361471 | NCBI WGS metagenome assembly CETG01 (sample SAMEA2622696, study PRJEB7988) | marine metagenome | isolation source: saline water (ENVO:00002010), including | reverse complement strand
ATAAACGCACATGGGCAAGCTGCGTCACTAGCCCCATTGGTTAAAGGGTTTCGAGATCAAGAGCCCAGTTTAAGAGTTGCAGGCGTCGTTCTCAATCAAGTAAATAGTGAAAGACATAAGAAATTACTGGAGGAAGTACTGAGTTCAATAGACATACAAGTGCTTGGTTCAATTCCTAAAAACCCTAATCTCGTATTACCAAGTAGATATTTAGGACTTATTCCTGCTCATGAAATTATTGATTTAGAAAAACGTATTGAGATCTGGGGGGAGATTGCAGAAAAACATCTAAGTATGGACAAATTTCACAACCTATTGAAAGCTCCAACTACTAAAATTAGTTCAATTATTTCCGAAAAGGACATCCCAAAAGAAGAGTCTCTAACTAATGAATACCCAATTGCAATAGCTCAAGATAAAGCTTTTCATTTTCGTTATCCAGAGACAAAAGAACACCTTGAAGCTTTAGGCATGCCCTTAATAATTTGGAGACCAACAGAAGACGAACCTATCCCAATCAAATGCAAAGGATTAATAATTCCAGGTGGATTCCCCGAACAATTTGCAAAGGAAATAAGCACAGCCTCAAGAAGCTTAAAATCCTTAAAATCGTTTTATGGCAAATTCCCAATTTATGCAGAATGTGGAGGAATGCTACTCCTAGGGCACTCAATAAAAGACTTAAATGGGGAAAGAAATCTCATGACAGGTCTGCTTCCTTTTGAGGCGAGAATAGGGGATCTTCAAGTAGGTTATAGACAATTAACTAGTCTTGGAAATTCATTGATTTTAAATGAAGGGGATCAAATAAATGGTCATGAATTTCATCGTTGGGATATTGAAATTATTAAAACAAACTCCAATACAAATAGACATAAATTCAATGCCCCTTGGGCAATGAGTGGATGGGAGGTAAAATCAAGGCATGAAGGATGGAGTAATCAACATCTCCATGCAAGTTGGGTCCACTTACATTGGCCTAGTTCATTTAAGGTATTAAATTTATGGTTTAAAGCAGTAAAGAATGCAACATCAATTCATTCCTAATATTGCCTAATCTTAACTACAGTCAAAGTTATTAGTTATCTCCTCCTTAGGATTACCAACAAGCCACACTTGTTTACTCGCTCTACTTACAGCAACGTAAGTCAACTGTCTTCTTAAGCAAATGTCTTTTGGCGTAAACACATCAGGTGCAACAAAAACATTTTCAAAGGTGCTTCCCTGACTTCTATGAACAGTCAATACCGCAGCAGGTCCAACAGAAGCAAATGAATCTCTAACAAGAAAAAATGCACGCCAACACTCTCTAGCTTCCTTTCTGGATGATCCTTTTGCTATCTCGCTTAATCGGTTCAAAGCAGCATCAAGGTCTTGCCTGGATTTAGTAGCTACCTGAGGTAATAGTCTCAAAGAGAATTCTCTATGATCGCATAAAACTTTTATCACCAATGTTTCAATCAAAGGAGTCTTGTAATCACTTTTGAGAAAATGACAATAATCTCCGAGATCACAACAAATAGTAGTCACATCAAGGACCATCATCTCCCTATTAGAGCCAATCAGCATATCAGGCTCCTCGCCTACTCCTTCCCCATCAGCGGAGGCTGCAGCCATGACAGCTCTTCTAGTAATTAATATTTCTCCAGGAAGAACGGGCAATTGATCTGCCATATCTCCATGAATAGCACGTCTTGCATGAGGGACTAAACTATCAAGTGTTTTATTGGTATAACAAAGAATTCTTGCTTCATCTGGATTGTCATTTTCATAAGCAGTTTTCAAAGAGGATTTTGCTGCTTCCAACCAATCAAGCTTGTTTAAACTAGCAACAAACCCTTTTGATGTTTTCAAAACTGGCCAACATGGCGGTAACTCACAGGGAAATCTCCCATCTCTAATACTGCTTGCCAATTTGAGAACAGGTCCTTGATGACGAACAACCTCATGAAGATGCGCAAATACCGCTCTTTTCATCACAAAAACAGAGCTTTCAGCTTGACCTACTGGTGGCAATTGAGCAGGATCACCTATAAAGACTAGACGAGTTCCAAAAGAATGGGCACATTTAAGTGCTATTTCAAGAAGACTATTGTCAATCATGGAAGATTCATCCACGATCACCAAAGCCAATTGTTCCAATGAATTCGCTGTCTGCTCAGTCTCCTCGCACATCTCTAAATCCCTTTTGCGTTTAAGTTTTAAACGCAACAATCTATGAATAGTCGATGGATACCAAGTCGGTCTAAGTCCTTCATTATCCAACGCTTTTCGTAATACTCCTACTGCTTTATGAGTGGGTGCAGCAACAGTCCAACACAATCTCTTTTCTTCAACTAATTTAAGAAATTTCATTGCAAGGAAAGTTTTTCCAGTCCCTGCATAACCAGACAGAACAAAAGGTTCCTTCAAAGAAGAATCCTCAAACCACGTTCTAAAGATATTTATTGCCTGATTCTGATCAGAAGTTAAATTTGAAGGAATCTCAACATCTAAAGATTTAGTCACCCTGTCACAAAGCCAAGCATCTGCATTAAATGAACAGGAGAACCAAGAAAGAACATTCCTGGCAAAGCAACAAAAGGTCCAAAGAGACTTCCCACTAATACTTGCAAACGAGTATGCCCCAAGCTTTCCTTCAATCTCGCTTCAGACGAAGAGTTCACTTCAACTAATTGATTAACTTTGGCAGCGGTTAGTCCAGCAGCTCTTCTTATTCCACTTGCGTCATACATAACCACAAAAGCGAAAGTGGCTGCTAAAGCAAAAATTGGATCATTAAAACCAAGTTGCAATCCAATTCCTGATGCAGTACCAGTAACCAATGCAGAATGACTTGAAGGCATGCCACCTGTTTCAAAAAGGACAGCTGGCCGCCATTTTCGATGCTGCACTAATTCAAAGAAAAGCTTAGACATCTGAGCCAATCCACAAGCTATAAGGCCCCAAGTTAGAACCGCATTATCAAGCAATTCAAAAACCATCTTGGCAAAGGAATCAGTAAAATTCATCTATCTCTATTTGTTATATAGTCTGCCAAAGCTAAAAGTGGTGCTGCATTATCTTTCCAAGGCTCTAAAACACATTTTGCTTTCGCGACCAGTTCATTCGCCTTATTGCGAGATTCATCTAGCCCTATCAACTTTGGATAAGTAGTCTTGTCAGCAATCTCGTCTTTCCCAGCTGTTTTCCCAAGAACTTCACTACTAGATGTAACATCTAGGATGTCATCAATAATCTGAAAAGCCAAGCCAATGCCACGGGCATAAATCTTCAGGGCTTCAATAAGGTCATCATTAGCGCCTCCAATGAGTGCTCCGCAAACAACACATGCTCGTAACAATGCTCCAGTTTTATGGAGATGAATATATTCCAAAGTATCTAAATCAACTTCTTTACCTTCACTTTCAAGGTCTACTACTTGTCCTCCAACCAATCCAGGAGCACCAGCTACCAGAGAAAGTTCTCCAACCACTTTTAAGAGTCTGTCGGAAGAAACTTCCGAAGTGCGAATAGAAACCATTTCAAAAGCCCTTGTCAGCAAAGCATCGCCAGCAAGAATTGCTATTGCATCTCCATAAACCTTATGATTTGTGGGGCGACCACGACGGAGATCATCGTTGTCCATGGAAGGGAGATCATCATGAATTAACGACATGGTATGAATCATCTCTAAAGCCACAGCAGTCGGTATAGCCTTATCTACAGAGCTTCCGGCTAATTCGCAAGCGGCCAAACAAAGAATAGGTCTGAGTCTTTTCCCCCCCGCAAGGAGTGAATATCGCATTGAATCTCTTAGAGTCTCAGGCTTTTCAGGGCCAAGAGCATCATCCAAAGCTGCTTCTATAAGATTCTTCGACTTTGCTAAATAAGCGGCGAAGTCAAATGAGGAATTAACCGCTTTAGGCATATAAAAAAATTATTCCTAAGAATTCTCTCAGGCCCAAGTGCCTCATGGCAGAAGATCACTAAGAGTAAATGACAAACCGCAATGCTGTTGCCAACTACTAACAGTATTTACTAATAACATTGTTACTGTCATTGGACCTACTCCTCCTGGGACAGGAGAAATAGCACTTGTCTTTGAAATAATTTCTTCAAATTTCACATCTCCGCATAAGTAATAAGAAGAACTTTCGGAAGAAGATACTTTTTTTCGGATCCTATGAATGCCAACATCAATAACTATCGCTTGATTTTGGACATGCTCATAACCAATTAAATTAGGTTTACCCGCAGCTACAATTAACAATTCTGCCTGTTGAGTAAGCTCACATAAATCCCTGGTTCGAGAATGCGCAATAGTTACTGTTGCATTTGCCGCTTGAAGCATTAATGCCATTGGTTGTCCAACAAGAATACTTCTACCAACAACTACTGCTCTTTTCCCTTCTATAGGGATTTTATTACTTGATAACAATGCCAAAACCCCTGCAGGAGTACATGATCTCGGACCTTGGTCACCTTTAAGCAACTTACCTAAATTCAAGGGATGTAATCCATCTGCATCTTTATCTGGATTAATAGCATTTAAGACCAAGGATTCATTAATTCCTTCTGGGAGGGGTAATTGAAGAAGGATGCCATCAACATTCTCATTCCTATTTAACGAATCAATTTTTGCAATTATTTCTTCAGTTGAAGTATTTTCAGGCAAATGAAGTCCAAAACCTTTAATTCCAATCCTCATGCAAGCCTTTTCTTTATTCCTTACATAAACTCCACTTGCAGGATCATCCCCTACACGAATAACAGCAAGGCCAGGAGGCCTTCCAACCTTTTTTATGCCAAGATTAATTTCATGCAGGAGTCTCTGCTCAATTTCATTAGCAACTTTCTTCCCATCTAGAACAATTGACATACAAACTAAATAATTTTAATAACATCATGCCTCGGATAAATAGCTAGCGTTATGTTCGGCTACCAAAGATTGTGGTAAAAATTCCTCAATTGAGAAGAATATTGAGACAATGGCTGGGCAGCCAATCTCCAAGGAGGTCAGTTCTTCAATGGGGTTCGGCTGATAAAACTGGCTTATTAATGGTTTGTTTATTAATTGCAATTATTTCTAGTTATAAATTATTAGCAGTCCCAGATTTAAGACCAGGAAATCTTTCGCCTGCCAACGAAATAGCAAAAAAAGATGCATTAATAACTGATAGTGCAGCACTCCAAAAAAAACGCTCTGAATTACTATCACTTACTTCCGTACAGGTTATTGATGAACAAAAAACAAATACTCTTGAACAAAGGCTAAAAGAAAAAATTAAAGAACTTGCGCAGTATGCAAGTTCTAATGAATTTGATCGTATTGAATTTAACCTAAATTCAAAAGAAGAAATCTGGCTTAGTCAAAGAACTGAAGCAGATAAAAAAAGATGGGAAGAAAACGTAATTCTCGCTTCCCAAAGGATGATGAGACAAGGATTAATAAAAACTCTTGCTCAAGATCAACTTAAAGCCTCTGCCTCTTTACAAATGGAGGTTTTTGATGAGATTTCAAGTCCGGAAAACAGCATTGGGAGCAAGTTAATTGCGTCAACCTTCAAGGGCTATACAAACCTTATGAATGACCCTGCAAGAAGCAAAAAGCTTTTTGAAGAGCAAATTCCCAAGCATTTGGTTAAGAAAGGAGACCTAATAAGCGAGAAAGGAAAACCAATAACTGAAAAGCAATATGACATTCTCGCCCACTTTGGATTGATCAATAGAAGGCCTAGGCCATTGGAATGGTTCTGCAAATTCCTAGAGGTCCTTGCAAGCTGCGGAATACTTCTTTTAATTATGAGAAGAGAAAAACCACGCCTAAAAGCTAGACAAGCATTACTTTCATTAGGACTTCTTTTGATTGTTCAAACTTTGATTGATCAATCAAGCAAACTTTGGTTTGGAGCAGCAATAAGTCCTTTAGCAATAATTGTTCCACCCACGCTACTTCTTTCTCAAGGGATAGGAACAACTTCTGCACTAGCTTGGATGGCTATTTCCAGCCTCATTTGGCCAATACCACCAGAAGCTATAGGAGTAGAAAGATTAATTTTAGCTTCTACGGCGGCAGGTCTAATTGCCTTTCTTGGAGGCAAGATGAGAAGTCGAGCCCAATTACTTCAAATAGCAGTTCTTTTACCATTTCTCGCTTTTAGCGGTGAGTGGTTCTTACTAAGAAGTCAAATCTCCCCAATACGCACTAGCGAGATAACTTCTAATGCGGAAACACTTGTTTCTGAGGCATTCGTCGTAGGAGCAATGCTTATGATTACTATCCTTCTTATCCCAATCCTTGAGAACACCTTTGGTCTTTTAACAAGAGCCAGATTGATGGAACTCGCTGATAAAGAAAGACCACTTCTTAGAAGACTTTCAAGGGAAGCCCCTGGCACATTTGAGCACACTTTAACCATTCTCGGTCTAGCTGAGGAAGGAGCCAGAAGTATCGATGCTGATATCGACCTGATCAGGACAGGGGCGCTATACCACGACGTAGGCAAATTACATGCTCCTAAATGGTTTATAGAAAACCAAGAGAATGGAATCAATCCTCATGATGAACTAAAGAATCCTTTTAAAAGTGCTGATGTTTTACAAGCTCATGTAGACGAAGGTTTAAAACTTGCCAGAAGAAATCGACTCCCTAGTGCCATTGCTGATTTCATTCCAGAGCACCAAGGGACACTCAAAATGGGATATTTTCTTCATCAGGCAAGAGAAAAAGACCCAACAATATCTGAAGAAAGATTCAGATATAAAGGACCCATACCTCAATCAAAAGAAACAGGTATTTTAATGCTTGCTGATGGATGTGAAGCAGCTCTTAGATCACTAGAGGCACAGACTTCAAACAAACAAGCACAGTTAACTGTTAGAAAAATAGTTGAATCTAGACAAAGGGATGGTCAATTAATTCAAAGCAGTCTAACTAGAGCAGAAATTGAATTAGTAATTCAAGGATTTGTTCGAGTCTGGAGAAGGATGAGGCATAGACGATTAAAATATCCAATCAATACTCAGAAAAGATTTAACTAATTAAGTTCAAAATAAATTCAGATAATTAGGCAAAATAAATAAAGTTAATTCAAAGTCTAATCCTTCTATGGCCAGGCCTACACCAATAAATTAAGGCACTCAAATTAAGAACTGCAATTAATAATGATAACCCACTCAACCAATCTCCCTTATCAATTAAGCGAATAATCCCATAAGGCAAAGTTCCAGATACTGCCATTGATAATGCAATAATTGACATAATTACACCCCAACGCCTTTCAGCAAAAAGACCAGATGCAGCGACAATTCCTACAACAGCAGCAGGCCAAGCAAGAAAAATCGCCACCCAAAGATTTGCCCATTGAAATGGTGGCCCTGAACTGACAACAAATGCTATGAAAGGTATTGCCGCAATATTTGCAAATAACCCCAACCAAGTAAACACCCAGTAACCACTTAAAGGATTACGCATTAAAAAAACTTTGCTTACTATTACTATAAACTAATCAATGATCAACAAAATTATTAGATAGATTAAAAGGTTTTAGTGATTGAAATAACTGATTATCCAAGTACGAATTTAATCGAAAGAAATTGGAGCAATTCTAAAGATCTTCTTTTAATGAAGAGAGAACGCTTGGGACTTTCTCATGAAAAGACTGGTCACGATCTACACGAGTGTTAACTTTCAAAGTTGTATAAATCCGATCAGCACCTAGTCTATGAATTTCTTCATGACAACTTTTAATACATTCAAAAACCTTATTCCAATCTCCTTCAATTGCCGTTCCATTAGGTCCTAGTTGAGAATCAAGACCATATTTTTTAATAATCTTTTGGCATTCAGCAATATATGGGGACAATGATATCCCTACACCTATTGGAACCAAACAGAAATCTACACTAACTAGCATTGACTGATTAAATAATAATTTTGGCTTAAACAAATCAAGCAGTTTGAATGGAAATAGATGGATAACAAACTGTTCTCCAACAACCATTGGATGTCATAACTTCAACTCCTATAGATCTTTCACTCAATGAACTCTTAAGCCCCTGCCCATTGCACCAGTCTCTAGCAGCTCCAATTGCTGCATCCATAGATTCATAAGGAGAATCTAAAACTTTATGAGGTGTTCCATCTAAACCAATCAACCTATAAATACTTTGCTTTAAAGCCATAAAGTGTCAAATTCAAATTCGTCACATTAGATCCTATAAAGGAATCATCCTTATAGGAAGAGTAAAAACTACCTTTCATCAAAGAATCTGGGATTTCTGGGTCTGAACAAAGTCTTTTTGCGGATGAATTCGGTAATTTTCTTGAACGGCAACCAATCTATTAAGTGCATTAACATAAGCATGAGCAGATGCTACGACTACATCTGTATCAGCAGAATGCCCCGAAAAGAGTTTGTTTTCATATTTAACCCTTATTGTCACCTCACCTAAGGCATCAATGCCTTCAGTAACCGATTTGACAGAAAATTCAATCAACTGATTAGGGATTTCTACAAGAGCATCAAGAGCCCTAACTACGGCATCAACAGGACCAGTGCCAATAGAAACTGATGTTTGTTCTACTCCATTTTGATCAGAAAGAATAATAGTTGCCGTTGGACGAAGATCAGTACCACAAGTAACTTGAACATGCTTTAAATGAAAAAAGGCCTCTGGTTGTTGAACTTGTTCACTCACAATCGCTTCTAAATCTCTATCTGTAATCTCTCTTTTTCGATCAGCCAAGTCCTTAAACCTGGCAAAAGCATCATTAAGGTCTTCTCTATTCAAGTCATAGCCAAGCTCTTCCAATCGAGCTCTTACAGCACTTCTACCACTTAATTTACCTAGAGAAATTTTGTTGTCGCTCAATCCAATCGTACGAGCATCAACAATTTCATAAGTAAGTCTATTTTTAAGAACCCCATCTTGATGAATTCCTGATTCATGCGCAAAAGCATTAGCCCCTACTATTGCTTTATTAGGCTGAACAATCATCCCAGTCAAGTTTGAAACCAATCTAGAAGTTTTTGTAATTTCCTCTGTCCTTATTGCGGTCAGGGGCGTCGGGCTATCTGATTCCCTTCCAAAAAACGGATTAAAATAACTTCTTCTAACGTGCAAACCCATAACCAACTCCTCTAACGCAGCATTTCCTGCTCGCTCTCCTATCCCATTAATAGTACATTCAAGTTGCCTGGCGCCATTCTTTACTGCTTCAAGAAAATTAGCTACAGCTAAACCCAAATCATTATGTCCATGAACAGATAAAATAGCTTCGTCTATATTTGGAACATTTTTATTTATCCCTGCTATTAAATTTCCAAACTCTGAAGGAGTTGTATATCCAACAGTATCTGGAATATTTATAGTTCCTGCCCCTGCAGAAATAGCCAATTCAATTACTTCGTAAAGAAACTCTTGATCACTTCTAGCAGCATCTTCACAAGAAAATTCAATATCATCCACTAAAGATTTTGCATATCCAACCATTTCCTGAACTATTGAAAGGACATCTGCTCTTGATTTACGAAGTTTATGCTCAAGATGAATATCACTAGTAGCTATAAAGGTGTGAATCCTTTTCCTGGGAGCAGGATAAATAGCCTCTGCACAAGCTTTAATATCAGCTCTTGATGCCCGAGATAATCCACAAATGATTGGTCCATCTTCACCACCCACCAACTCAGCAATTTTCTGAACGGCTAAAAAATCCCCTTGGCTAGCGAAAGGGAACCCAGCCTCAATTACATCAACTCCCAATCTCGCTAGTTGCTGAGCAATAGCAAGTTTTTCTTCAAGATTGAGACTTGCGCCAGGAGACTGCTCACCATCTCTAAGAGTGGTATCAAAAATCAAAACTCGTCCTGGATCCTTTGCCATAAATTCATTCCATGAAGATATTAGTAAGTTGGACTATTACTAAATTAATTCTAATTGATTTCTTACAAAAACATAAAATCTAATTCAATAAAAACTTTTAAAATTGATGACCAGAGATCATAGATTGCTCTAATTGAAATTTTCCTGGAGATAATAATGTTCGAATTATTATGAATATACAAACCTTGTTCTAGTTGGAATCTAAAAATACAAAAAAACGTTTCACTACTTTTTTATTCAAAAACATTATAAGCTAAAAAAAACTGGTCCACTAAAAGTTGGTCAAAGGGAAGCTAGCACTAGTTCTTCATGCTCACCTGCCTTATGTCAGATCAGCCAAGGCCGGCTCCTTAGAAGAAGATTGGTTCTTTCAAGCTGTTTTAGAATGCTACTTACCTCTACTAAGCACACTAGAAAAAGCCTCAACAGACAAAGAACAAAATCCAAAACTAACAATAAGTCTTTCTCCAACTCTCCTCTCATTGTTTGATGACAAAGAATTAAAAAAGCGATTTCCAAACTGGATAGAAACCAGAATTAATCTTCTAACTAAGACCCCTAAATCTCTTAAGAATGCCGCAGAAGACTTATCTGCGAACCTCCAAAGTCAATTAAATCTTTGGCATTTCTACAAAGGAGATCTAATTAATAGATTTTCCGCTCTTCAAAATTCACAAGTTATTGATGTCCTTACTTGTGCTGCTACACATGGCTACTTACCTCTTCTAAGAGAAAATCCTGAAGCAGTAAGAGGTCAACTTATAACTGCAGTAAGAGAACATATTCGTCTACTTGGGATTAAGCCTCTAGGAATTTGGCTCCCCGAATGCGCCTATTACGAAGGACTTGATTCATTAATTAGAGAAGCGGGACTGAGATATGCCGTTCTTGATGGACATGGAATACTACATGCCAACCCGAGACCAAAATATGGAATCTACTTCCCAATATGTAGCAAGAATGGAATTGCATTCTTTGGAAGAGATAGCCAATCTACTCTTCCTGTCTGGTCATCAAAAGAAGGTTATCCTGGCAACTCGGAATATCGAGAATTTCATAAAGATTTTGGTTGGGATTTACCACTCAAAACTCTTAATGGAATCGGGATCAAGGAGCCAAGACCACTTGGAATCAAGCTATATAAAGTCACTGGTCAAAATACTTCCTTAGAAAAAAAACAAGTTTACGACCCTGCTGCTGCAAAGAAACTTGTAAAAGATCATGCAAAAGAATATCTCCAAGGAAGAAAAAAGCAACTTGAAGATCTTTATAAAACAATGAAAATTGAACCTTTACTTGTAGCACCATTTGATGCAGAACTTTTTGGACATTGGTGGTTTGAAGGCCCTAATTTCCTATCAGAACTTTTTATTCAATCAAAAAACGAAAATATTAAATTTACTCGTCTTAAAGATGAACTTTCTAAATGCCCAAACTTACAATTATGTGACCCATCTCCATCAAGCTGGGGACAAGGTGGTTATCATAATTACTGGCTAAATGAAACTAATTCCTGGATAGTTCCAGAATGGAACAAGGCTTCAAGAGCCATGATTAGCAGATGTTCAATTGGAGTATCAAGGAAATCAGATATAAAAGTTCTCCGTCAAGCAGCAAGAGAGCTTCTTCTTTGCCAATCTTCGGATTGGAGTTTTATCCTTAAAGCCGGAACAACCACTCAACTTGCGAAAGACAGAATTTATTTGCATCTCAATCGTTTTTGGAGACTAATTAATTCTATAGAAAGAATTGAAGAAATATCTACCTTGGAATTAGATCAAATAGAAAATGAAGATTGTCTATTCCCATTAATACAACCAACTGACTGGATTAAAAGCTAAAGCCCAATCATTCCTAATTTAACCTTAACCGGCGCCATGAAAAAAAGTTTTAACATCACCCATATTAGTCTTGGTAAAGGTAGTGTATTTGCAAGGAATCTTGACCAATCTTTTCTAGGTAATTTAAAAAATGCTTTAAAAAATTTACGTAAAAGTGCTTCATCAAAACTCATTAATCTTGCTAATCCAAAATGATATAAATGTTGACGCTGAACAAGCTCAGGGTCCCAAAGTACTTCCCATCCTCTTTTAGCTAAAGACGAAGAACTTAATGGAGGGTTTATTGCAATTGCTTTACCTAATTCTTTAGCCAAATTAGGAGCCCTTCTCAATAACGCTCCTACCATATAGCCAGAGGCAGGATGAACCATACTTGCTGAACCTCCAAAAGCAAGGAGTGGTTGATCCAAAAATGGAAGCGGTAAATTCATAGGAAATAAACAATCCTCCTCATGAATAATTTCCTTGATCTTTACTCCGCGATGAGAAAGTCTTAAATACAATCTTTCTTTCAAAGTATTTTTAGACATTGGAGGGAAACATGCCAAAGAAGTTTCTTCAACAAAATAAATTCCATCTCCAAAATCCATTGAATATAAGAAAGAAGGGGGTTCATTCAATTGATTTTCATTTAAATGGTTTGGACGAAAATCCATTAGAACAAATTGATCTTTATCTACTGGAGCAGAACTAAATCTTCCTACAACTCCATATGCTGCTTGCTGAGCTATTTGTCCTTTATTGGGCCTTAAAATAAAAGGTGATTTATGACCTATTGCATCTATAACAAGTCTTGCTTCATAAATATTTCCAGAAAAGCAAACAACTTCGGTTTTCCTTTCGGAAAAGTTGATTTTTTCAACAGTTTCAGTTTCCCAAAGAAGACCATTACATTTATCTAACAATGCTCTCTGCAGAGCTATTTGATCAAACAACCCATAATCAAAATGATGATTGGTAGGCAAAATACCTTCTGGTTCAACACCATCTCCAAAATAACTAACAGTATTTTTCCACCGATGAGCTAACAAAGATTCCATTCCAAGGCTTACCAGCTCCTCAGCCCAAATCCCATAAGTATTAGTCCAAGGTTTTTTAGGAGAATTAGAGGCTATGGCTTTGACTTCTAGTCCTTGCTGAACAAGTTCAGCAGCAATACATAATGCTGCAGGACCTGCCCCTAAGACCAAAACATCGGCACATTTTTCCAATTTCAATCAGACGAAATATTCTCTATAGAGTTATTTTCATCTGTCGTACTTAATTCTTCTTGATTCTCCTGAGTATCCTCTGATTGATGAGGAACTAATACAACCTCGGAAAGGCGATCCCCTTGGTCTAATCGCTGGAGGCGAACACCTGTAGCAGCTCTAGATTGTTGAGAAATTTTATCTGCACTAGTTCGAACAATTACACCACGCTCACTAACCAATAAAAGCTCTTCTCCTTGTCCTAAGACTCTCAATCCCACTAACTCATCTCCTTCCAGACGAAACTTTATTGCTCTTAAACCCATTCCTGCTCTTTTTTGGAGACGAAATTGAGTAACAGGTACTCTTTTGCCAAGTCCACTAGCAGAAGCAACCAAAACCCAAGGCCCCTCATGATTATTTAAACCAGAATTAGCTTCTAGATTCTCCTCAGGTGTGCAATCAATTCTGTCGGCAAGTTCAACAGGGAGAACATCCATACTCACTAAAGAATCACCAGAACGTAAGTTCATTGATCTAACACCTCTTGCTGTTCTGCCAAGAGGTCTTAGCTCATCTTCATTTAATCGAAAATGAATAGTCATTCCTGTTTTAGATCCAATTAATACGCTGTCTCCTGAGACAGCTAAACGAACCCATGTCAAAGCATCTCCTTCTTCTAGACCTATAGCTATAAGACCATTAGAGCGAATCTTACTAAAAGCAGATAATGGAGTTCGCTTTATATAGCCTCCCTTCGTAAGCATCAATAAATAATTATCATCATCAAAAGAAGTAACTGAAAGTAAGGAAGTAATAGCCTCTTCTCTAGGGATAGGTAGCAACTGAACTATTGGAGTCCCTTTTGCAGAACGACTGCATTGGGGAACCCTATAAGCAGGTAAGGCATAAGACACTCCACGGTCGCTAAAAAGCAATAAAGAATCGTGATCATTGCAACTAATAAATAGCTTTACTTCTTCTTCTCCTTGACTTCGAGTACCAGCTTTACCTCGAGTACCTCTACTAGTTGCCTCAAACTCATTAACAGGCATTCTTTTTAAATAGCCAGTTTCAGTCAATAAAACTACTGATCGTTCATTAGCTATTAAATCAATATCTTCAAGTCCAGCTCCAAGATTAAGTATCTCTGTCCTTCTAGGAGAATTATACTTCTCATATAATTTAGACAATTCGTCTTGAATAATTTCAAATACTCTTTCACTACTATTTAAAATATCCTTGAAATCTTTTATTTTTATCAGAAGTTCTTCATGCTCCAATCTAATCTTATCTGATTCTAATGCAGTCAATCTCCTTAGTTGCATTTGTAGAATTGCATCAGATTGAATCTCTGTCAGGCCATGTTTTTCTTGAAGTTTTTCTTTGGCAGTTGCGCTATCTGGTGCAGACCTAATTAATTCAATAATAGAATCAAGGTTATTCAAAGCAAGAAGTATTCCAAGCAAAAGATGATCTCTCTCTTCTGCTTTATTTAATAAATAACGAGTTCTTTTCTCTACAGTTTCGAACCTAAACTCAAGGAAAACTTCTAACATTTTACGAAGTGAAAGTGTTAAAGGTTCTCCGTTAACAAGTGCAAGCATATTTGCACTGAAATTAGTTTGTAAGGGAGTTAGTTTAAATAAATTATTCAATACAACTTGTGGATAAGCATCTCGCCTTAATTCAACGACTATTCGCATTCCATCTCTATCACTTTCATCTCTAATATCACTTATTCCCTCAAGCCTTTTATCATTTACCATATCTGCAATCCTTTCTATAAGTGCAGCTTTATTTGTTTGATAAGGGAGCTCGGTAATAATTACAGCATCTCTATCAGGTCGACCAGTGATTTCTATTGTCTCAATTTCAGCAACCCCTCTCATCGTTATCGAACCTCTTCCAGAAGAATAAGTTTCCAAAATTCCAGTTCTGCCAAGGATCTGGCCCCCAGTAGGGAAATCAGGCCCTGTAATTATTTTCATTAAATCCTTATCTGACAATTCTGGATTTCTAATAAGGGCCTTAAGACCATCAATTAATTCACCAAGATTATGTGGGGGAATATTCGTAGCCATTCCCACAGCTATCCCTGAAGAACCATTTAGTAAAAGCTGGGGAATTCTTGAAGGTAAAACAGTAGGCTCCTGCTGAGAACCATCAAAATTATCGATAAATTCAACTGTTTCAGACTCAATATCTTCTAAAAGGCTTTCTTGAGTAAGAGACTGCAGTCTTGACTCTGTATATCTCATCGCAGCTGGTGGATCATTATCTACTGACCCAAAATTCCCATGACCATCAATCAAGGGCATTTGCATTGAAAAGTTCTGAGCCATTCGCACCAAAGCGTCATATACCGCCGTATCACCATGAGGATGATATTTACCAAGGACTTCGCCAACGACCCGCGCACACTTTCTATAAGGCCTGTCATTAGTTAAACCCAACTCATACATTGCATAAAGGATTCTTCTATGCACAGGTTTTAGGCCGTCCCTTGCGTCTGGCAAAGCACGGCCAACAATTACGCTCATCGCATATTCCAAATAGGAACGCGACATTTCATTGCGCAAATCCGTCTGGATGATCCGATTTTCGGAATCGTCGGGACCACTAGAGTTAGGTCCCAAGGGATCAGCCATGAAAGAGGGTTTTACCAACCTTTAGAATATCTCGACAACTCAAAACTTGTTACTAATTTTGTCCAAACAAATGCAGTCTTAGTACTTAATAAAAGTCTCTATAGATCTCAAACAGATTTTATTTAAGTCAAAATTACATAATGAAGGAACCAATGCAATCCGAGAATGTAATGAGAGAGACAATTCTTCAGGGAAAAGATCCTAAATCGTATCAATGATTACTTATAAAAAAAGGTGGCTTCTGGAAGCAACATAAATAGGCTTTATCTTGAAAATCATTAAAAAAAAATCCAACTTTAATCATATATTCAGAACAAACAATGCTTTTTACTCGTCAGTTGGTAGTTTGACGGGAACTTATTTAAGCCAAATGTGAATATCCAACTAGGACACTCCAAACTTGTTCGGCGAGCCTATGGAATCGACGAAATTGCACTTGTGCCTGGTCATCGCACAATCGACCCCCAAATCGTCGACACGAGCTGGGAAATAGGGGGAATCAAAAGAGACATTCCAATAATTGCTAGTGCAATGGATGGCGTAGTTGATGTTGATATGGCCGTGGCATTATCAAAACATGGCGCACTTGGAGTATTAAATCTCGAAGGGGTACAAACTCGATATGAAGATCCCAGGCCTGTATTAGATCAAATTTCAAAAGTCAGTAAAGACAAATTTGTACCTTTAATGCAAGAAATTTATAGTCAGCCAATAAAAAAGGAACTTATAAAAAATCGAATAGAAGAGATAAAGACAAAAGGAGGTATTGCATCAGTAAGTGGTACCCCTTTGGCAGCTTTAAAGTATAAAGAGATAATTGAGGAAGCTCAGGCAGATCTTTTCTTTTTACAAGCGACAGTTGTATCTACCGAACATATTGGGCCTGAAGGAAGTCAAAAACTTGAGCTAAGAGATCTATGCGAAGGACTAAATATTCCTGTTGTAGTTGGAAATTGTGTTACTTATAACGTTGCGCTTGATCTAATGAGGGCTGGCGCAGCTGCAATTCTTGTTGGTATTGGCCCAGGTGCAGCGTGTACTTCCAGAGGAGTTCTAGGAGTAGGGATTCCACAAGCAACAGCTGTATCAGACTGTTCTGCAGCTAGAGATCAGTATCAAAAGGAAACAGGAAAATACATTCCTGTCTTGGCAGATGGAGGAATAATCACTGGAGGTGATATTTGTAAATGTCTAGCTTGTGGAGCAGATGCGGTAATGATTGGATCTCCCATTGCCAGAGCAGAAGAAGCACCCGGACAAGGATTCCATTGGGGTATGGCAACTCCTAGCCCAGTACTTCCAAGAGGAACAAGAATCAAAGTAGGATCAACAGGTTCGCTTGAAAGAATTCTTCTGGGACCTGCTTTGTTAGACGATGGCACTCACAATCTTTTGGGCGCAATCAAAACATCTATGGGGACTCTTGGTGCTAGGACAATAAAAGAAATGCAAAAAGTTGAAGTGGTTATAGCCCCTTCTCTTCTCACTGAAGGGAAGGTTTATCAAAAAGCTCAACAACTAGGCATGGGCAAATAAGATTTTTTCCTTATAAAAATTGTCAGGAATAATTGAGGAGTAATATGAATTTGTGTTGATTTCAATCGACACACTCCTCACACAACTCCTTGCCCGACAAGTTCGGGCATTTTGTTTTTTATCTAAATACACGTCAACTTTCACATAAGTAAATGGCACCATTCCATTTATCAGGCAAAATAATGATTATAAATACTTCTCCATAAAATCCAAAGGCATGTCAAGCGCTGATGCAGTTACAGATTCCTCTTTTGAACAGGAAGTCCTTCAGAGCGACTTACCTGTATTAGTTGATTTTTGGGCCCCTTGGTGTGGCCCCTGCAGAATGGTCGCACCTATAGTTGAGGAAATATCAAAAGACTTTGAAGGTAAAATAAAAGTCTTCAAATTAAACACAGACGAAAACCCTAATGTTGCAAGTCAATATGGCATTCGTAGTATTCCAACTTTAATGATTTTCAAAGGCGGTCAAAAAGTTGACACTGTTGTTGGAGCAGTCCCTAAAGCAACCCTTTCAGGAACAATCTCCAAACATCTCTAAATTTCAAAACCTTTATTAATTTAATTTTTATATATTCATAAATATTGAAACAAATGAAATGCAATTAAATATAGGTTTAATTGATTATGGAATGGGCAATCTTCATTCTGTTGAACAAGCCTTTAAAAGATTAGATCAAATTATAAAGATAGTCAAAAAACCTAATGACATCAATGAATGTGATGCATTAATTCTTCCTGGAGTCGGCTCATTTGATCC
>CETG01430858.1_pt1 | contig 17846 bp, 19 predicted proteins | sample 361471 | NCBI WGS metagenome assembly CETG01 (sample SAMEA2622696, study PRJEB7988) | marine metagenome | isolation source: saline water (ENVO:00002010), including | reverse complement strand
CTCTTCTATTTCCCATCCACCTTCTAAAACTTGTTCTATAGCTCTATCTAAATCCTCTAAATATGCCTCTGCAAGGAAGCCTAAATGACCTGTATTAATGGTCAAGATAGGGACCTGTAGTGGTGCTGTCTGACGCGCTGCGGACAATACAGTTCCATCTCCGCCTAAGACAATTGCAAACTCCATAGAAGAGTGAAACTCTTCTGGGACGCAGGCGTTATACCCAAGTACACGCATATGTTGATCAGGATTAGCAAATCCGACCATTCCACCTGCACTACTAGTTCTTATTACGGTATTTCCAGATTCCTCAAGTTTATTTTGTATTAATAAAGCTGTCTCAACAGCAATGTCCTTGCCATCATTGACGATCAGTCCGACATCGGGCACCGATCGAAAAAATAAACTACATGCCAATAATAGTAAATCAACTTAATTTTGGCACTAAAGGAACACAAAGCCGATTTGCAGTGAAATGTTTAATCGTCAAAATTGCTCCAAGAACCTCAAATCATTTGCATATAGTCTCCTGATATCATCGATTTCATGTCGAACCATACAGAATCTCTCCACTCCCAATCCAGCTGCAAATCCACTCCATCTTTCAGGATCCAATCCAAGTTCTAACAGAACAGTAGGATCAACCATACCGCAACCCATAACTTCAAGCCATCTCCCTCTCCATTGAACATCTACCTCTGCGGAGGGTTCAGTAAAAGGAAAATAACTCGCTCTAAATCTTACTGGTAGGTCTCCAAAAAATGCTTGCAAAAAAGCCTGAACAGTTCCTCTTAAGTGACTGAAATCCAACCCCTCATCGATAGCTAAAACCTCAACTTGATGAAAAACTGGTGAATGGGTAGAATCAATAGCATCTCTTCTATAAACCCTTCCAGGCGCTACTATTCTAACAGGTGGCTTATTATCTTTAAGATAACGGATTTGCACTGGGGAAGTATGAGTTCTAAGTAATAATTCACCAGGCAAATAGAATGTATCTTGCATATCTCTTGCAGGATGATTCTCTGGAATATTTAAAGCAGTAAAATTATAATAATCATTTTCTATTTCAGGACCTTCTGCAACTCCATAACCCAATCCGCAAAACAAGTCAACAATATCTTCTGTTGTTTTAATAAGGGGATGACGCCTCCCTAAGGGGATTCCGCTTGATGGAATAGTTACATCAAGCTTTTCATCATCTATAAGCTTTTGAAATTCCTTTTGTTTTACTAGTTCAATATTCTCAATAAACAAATTCTGCAAATAACTTTTTACTCGATTTGCCTCCTTACCAACTAATGGCCTATCAGCAGCTGCTAACTTTCCCACCCCTCCAAGGACTTGAGAGATCCTACCTTTCTTCCCAAGATAAAATATCTTAAGCTCATCAAGATCTTTCTCACTTTTAGCAGCGCCAATTTTCTCTTCAGCCTCATTCCGAAGAAAAGTCAATTCATCTGTTATTTGCTTTATTGAAATAGTAGAAGACACGGTACCAAAACATCCTTTGGAGACTCTAGGCAACTAAGAGGTATAAGTTCACATAAGAGCAATAGAAAATTATGCGTCCACTCAGAATTCTAATTAGCAATGATGACGGGGTTTTTGCTGATGGGATAAGACTTCTCGCTTCAGTTGCCACAAAAAGAGGCCATATTGTGACAGTAGTTTGTCCCAATCAAGAAAGGTCAGCAACTGGTCATGGAATCACACTTCAGTCTCCGATTAGAGCAGAAAGAGCTGATGAATTATTTGCGAGCGGAGTTACTGCTTGGGGATGCTCAGGAACGCCTGCTGATTGCATTAAATTAGCTTTATATGAACTTATGGAAGAGAAACCAGACCTTATTATTTCAGGCATAAATCATGGTCCAAATTTAGGAACTGATGTTTTTTGCTCAGGGACAGTTGCAGCAGCATTAGAAGGAACATTGGAAGGAATTTCATCAATAGCAATAAGCGTCGCCTCATTTGAATGGAAAAATTTTAGATTTGCTGGAGAATTAGCACTAGATATTGGACAAGAAGCACTTCAAAAAAATTGGCCTAAGAACCTCTTATTAAATATAAATACTCCACCTTGTATATCAGAAAAGATGGGAGAACTTTCGTGGACAAGATTATCAATAAGACATTACGAAGATCAATTTAGTAGAAGAATTGATCCAAATGGGAATACTTATTTCTGGTTAGCAGGAAAAGCAGTTAAGGATCTTGAGGATGCAGGATATGGTCCAAGATCATGGCCAAGTGATGTTGCTCAAATTGAGGCTAAAAGTCCTTCAATCACTCCATTACAAGCAGATTTATTTTGGAGAGGGGAAATTTCTTCTCTCCCTAATTTACCTAATCTTTAATTAGTTCTATAAATCCTTTGTAATAACCATAATGAAAAGATCAAACCAATCACATGTGCAAATAAGACCTGGGTATTACTCAAAACTGATAACATTTCTAATGAAGTAATAGGGTAGTTTTCCATTGATCTAATTCCTGCTCCTATTGAGATTCCTGGTGCTTGCATGGAAGCCTGAACAAAAAGAGCTCCTGCTAATGATTGATAACCAACGGACGAAAAGACAAGACCCAACAAATCAGCTATTATTCCTCTCTTTAAAAGTCGACTGGTCTCCCCTCTAGTTGGTTTCGAGGGAGTTGCTAGGGCTCTTCCGGCACAAACTATTAACCATCCTTGCCAAAGACCATAAAGTAAGAAGAGGAAAGCCAAAGTCGTCAAAGACAACCCAGGTCCCAATCCAAGAGCTCTCTCAGAATTTCTTGCAAGACTACTTCCTACATTATTAAAAAGTAAAACTCCTACAACCACCACACCTAAAATTGTCTGAATCCAAAAACGAATCCAGCCAATTCGCCTCATTCCTATAGAAAGGAGTTGAAAATCAAGCTTATCTGCCATTCGAAATGATTGCTTACTCATCCAACTTGCCATTAAAGCCACAAAATTGCACGCAACCTTGATTCCTCTAAACCCCGAACAAGCTCAACTTCCTACCTCGATTGCTTTAGGAAGTTTTGATGGCCTGCATTCAGGCCATCAAAGCGTAATTAATACAATCACAAAAAATTCTCATGGTATTCCTACCGTAGTAAGTTTCTGGCCTCATCCAAGAGAAGTTTTATTTGGAGAATCAAGACTTCGTTTAGATCTTCCATCTGAGAAAGCATTCCTTTTACATCCGCTTGGCATTCAACAACTTGTTTTGATCCCTTTCAATTCTGAACTAGCTGAAATGACTCCTGATATTTTTTTTAGAAAAATACTGGTTCAAAAACTTCAAGCAAAACAAATTGCGATTGGAGAGAATTTCAAATTTGGGAAAGACCGCAAAGGAGATGCCTCTACTCTAAAAAATTTAGCCATAAAGGAAAATATTGAAGTTTGCATTGTTCCTATTATCAAAGATGAGTTAGGAAGAATGAGCAGCAGCAGGATAAGAGATGCTTTGAAAGAAGGGAATATTCAATCAGCAAAAAAATTATTAAACCGACCCTACAGCTTTGAAGGCAAAGTTGTTAAAGGTAAAGGAATAGGCAATACAATTGGATGGCCAACTGCAAATTTAGAAGTGGATGGGAGAAAGTTTCTTCCAGCACTTGGAGTTTATGCCGCTTGGGTATCAATAAAGGATACAGAAAAGAAACTTTTGGCTGTTATGAACCTAGGACCACAGCCAACTATTGATCCAAAATCTCCATCTGCAGTAGAGGTGCACCTTCTAGATAAAAATATTGATCTACTTGGAAAACTTTTAAGAGTCGAACCAGTAATGAGAATTAGATCTCAAGAAAGATTTCCAAGCATTGAACATTTACGAAATCAAATCGCAATTGATGCAATGAAAGCTAAATCTGTATTATTAAATCATTAAATGACTATGTTGAAGGATATGCATTAGACAACCCCCAAACAATAAAGAATCCTATCCCTCCAAGTAAAACCACTCCCCATATGAGTACATTCATTGTGCTTTCGCTAGAATTCTTTCCCATTAGGCTAAACCACTAAACCTTGCCAAGATTGGCACGATATTGAGAGATTTGATTGCAATGAGTGATTCATGTGTTGCACAGCTGATAGACGCGAACCTTGACAGAGCAAGGGAAGGCCTAAGAGTAATAGAAGAGTGGTGCAGATTTACTCTCCAAAATAGAGAATTAGTAAAAAATATGAAGGATTGGCGACAGGAACTAGGCAAATTGCATTTGCCTAAATACAAAAACGCGAGATGTATTACAACTGACAGTGGCCTTGGATTGACACACCCAAACCAATACAAAAGAAAGAAAAACATCGATATAATAATGGCTAACTGCAATAGAGCTCAAGAAGCGTTAAGAGTTTTAGAAGAATTTGCAAGAACTAGTGATCCACTATTAGCCAAAAGGTCTTCAGAAATAAGATATAAGCTGTACCAAGTTGAAACTAATTTATTCAAGTTAGATAAAAGATCACAAAGGAAAAATATATTAATGGAATCTAATCTTTATGTTGTCACATCACAGCAACCAAAACTTATCGAGAAAATAGAGTCAATACTTCAAGCAGGTATAAAAATTATTCAATATAGAGCTAAAGAAATTTCAGATAAAAAACGTTTGGAGCAGGCAAAAAAGATTGCAGAATTATGTAGAAATTTCAATGCATTATTGATTATTAATGATCGAGTAGATATTGCAATTGCTGTTGATGCTGATGGAGTTCATTTAGGTCAAGAGGATTTAAATACAACTGTCACAAGAGACCTAATAGGCCATGAAAAAATAATTGGTAGAAGTACTAGAAGCCAAAAAGATATAAGAACAGCATCAAAAGAAGATATTGACTACATAGGTCTTGGGCCTATCTTTAGTACTGCTGCTAAACCAAAAATAAAACCCCTAGGACTTCATTATATACAAGAAGTGTCACCATCAATTGAACTTCCTTGGTTTGCGATTGGGGGTATCAAAAAAGATAATTTAAAAGATACATTGGAAGCAGGTGCGAAGCGCTTTGCAATAATGACTGAAATAATGAACTCTCAGTCCCCCAAAGAAGAAGTTCTTAAACTAATGAATTTAATCAAATGAAAATCACAATCAATGGGGTACAAAAAGAATATATATTCAAAGAAAAATTGATAACTATGACTGAATTAATTAATCACCTTAACTATGATCCTCGTCTAATTGTTGTGGAATACAATGGAGTTATCCTGGCAAGTAATTACTGGGAGACTCAAGAGATAAAGAATGGAGATGCACTTGAAATAGTTACTATAGTGGGGGGGGGCTTAGTCTAGTAAAAATTATTCAGAATGAATTCGTTACAAAAAAAGCAAAAACCAAAAGCCTCTTTTCTAAAGGGTATTTCCATAGGTTTACTTAGTTTCTTAATTTTCCTTGGACTTTCTTTAATTTCTCCTAGCCCAATAAATGCTGCAAGTGGGGGGCGAATGGGTGGAGGAAGTTTCAGGGCTTCACCCTCTATACCAAGAGGCGGAGGTTTTGGGGGGAGCTATAGAGGTGGAGGAGGATATAGAGGTTATGGAGGGAGTGGTATTTATAGAGGCTATGGAGGATACGGAGCAAGAGGTATTGGCTTCCCGTTTGTTTTTCCGTTTTTCGGATTTGGAGGAGGTTTATTTGGAGTATTGATTGTAATGACGGTTGCAGGTCTAATCGCAAACTCATTAAGAGGTATAAGAAATTACTCGGAGCAGGCGAATTCACAGGGGATCATGCCCGTTCCAGCAAAGGTAACAATTTCCCAAATACAAATTGGCTTACTTGGCACCGCAAAGGCCACCCAAGATGACCTACGTGTATTAGCAAATTCCTCAGACACTTCTAATTCGGCTGGACTTAAAAATATTCTTCAAGAAACAAGCTTGTCACTTTTAAGGAACTCAAATCTTTGGGTATATGCAAATCTAGAGAATGGGCAAGTGCCTTATTCAGCCGCAGAGTCAACTTTTAATCGATTATCAATTGCCGAAAGAAGCAAGCTTGATGCTGAGTTGACTTCTAATTTCTCAGGTCTTCAGATTAAATCACCAAAAGCCCTCGAAAAACTAGGTAGTCCTGACCCCTCAAACGAATACATCGCAATTACAATTCTTGTCGCATCAAATTGTTCAATAAATTTTCCTGAAAATAAATCCAGCGAAAACTTGAAGATTGCTTTACAGCAATTAGGAGCTATCACTTCCAGAGATCTCATCGCACTAGAAATCATCTGGCAACCAGAGGGAAAAGATGAAATCCTTTCTGCCGCAGAGTTAGTGACGGCATATCCCAATCTTGTTCACCTTTAAAGCAGAATAAATCTTCATAATTTCTTTCGTAGAAATTACGCAACAAGCACCAAATCAGGGCTTCAACACAATTAGGTTGTACCTCAACATAATTTATTAATTAAGTGTCTGAAACTGAAATGCCAAATCCCCGCTCTATGAAATGGGAGACAAATGGAGAATTGGCTTCGAGAGATCTATCGAAGCTAGTTAATCGGCTGCTAAACGTAGAGTCAACTGACCATAGTGATGAGCTTTCAAGATTAGGTGCCAAATGCAACGATCCAGATTAATAATTGAATTCAGACCTTGCGCAATCAATAAAGATGAACCACCTTCAGAAGAGATAAATTTCTCCCATTATGAAAAGCAAGAATTTGCAATGGGTTAATAGTGTTGTTCTTATGGAAGCTCTTCAAAGATATGAACAGAATCTTTTACCACTCAGCATGAAGAGATGGGTTGAAGCAATATTTGAATTAAATAGCAAAAATGATTAAATCTAATACTCAAAATAAATTTTAGCTTTAGGTATAGTTTCGCCGATTTATCAAGATCTTAGAATGCGCAAAGCAGCCATAGCAGCTCCATATCCATTATCAATATTGACAACTGTTAACCCTGGAGAGCAGCTAGACAACATTCCAGATAAAGCCGCTTGACCAGACAGACTTACTCCATAGCCAACTGATACTGGTATTCCAATAACTGGTTGAGGTACAAGGCCTGAAAGAACAGTTGGCAAAGCACCTTCCATCCCAGCACAAGCTATTAGAACTCGAGCTGATTCAAACTCCTTCAGGTTATCTAATAATCGATGTAATCCTGCAACGCCAACATCCTGAAAAACCTTTGTTTTAACTCCATGAATATTTAAAGACAATTCTGTCTCTGCAACTACTGCAGCATCGGATGTCCCTCCACTTATAATGAATACTTGCCCTAGGGAAGAATATATTTTTATGTTTTCACCCAATACTAAACATTTTGCCTGTTTATGGTATTTTGAACGTGGGAAATTTTGCATTAATATTCTTGCCTTTTCTGAGTCAATTCTTGTCACAAAAGAAATTAAATTCTTAGATTCTAGAGTCGCTAAAATTCCAATGATTTGTTCACATGATTTGTGCTCGCCCCAAATAGCTTCAATCATACCTATTCTATCAAATCGAGATACATCTAATCGCGCTTCATTCTTCATTTTTGAGGAAATAATTCACCTTCATATTGAATTTTAAATGGATTTATTGTACTTTTAGGAATAAGTTGCATTGCCAAATTCTCAAATTTTTCCTGTACTTTATCAATTTCATCTCTTGATATCGACTTCCATTGCATACGGCTTGCCCAACTGATTAACAATGTTGCTTCTTCAGATCTTCTATCCCAATAAAGTTTTCTTCCTAAAAAGCCTTCTTGCTTTTCCAACCACGGCTCCCATGTTTTCTTCTCAACTTCGAGCCAGATATCTTTGTAAGCAGATGGAACTTTAACTCGCAAATGCTCAACTATTGAATTATTATCAATATTATTATTCATAAATGCAGATACATTTGAATTAAAAGGGTAAATCAAAATTGCAATAGATATTCCAACAAGAATTGATCTGAATATAAATTTCATAATATATTTTAATACCAAAATAACTATAACGAGCAAACCAAAGCAACTGCGTGACAACTAATCCCCTCCTCTCGGCCTTCCGCTCCAAGCTTTTCGTTTGTAGTTGCCTTAACACCTACTTGATTGATATCAAGGTTCATTGCATTTGAAAGTCTTTCCTTCATATCTCCTATATGAGGCTTCAGCTTTGGTCTTTCGGCTACAACGACTGAATCAACATTTAAAATCTCCCATCCTTCTTTTCGAACTATTGCAACAACTTCTTTTAGGAGCAGAAGGCTATCAGCACCTTTCCATTTGGGATCATCTGGGGGGAAAAACTTGCCTATATCACCCAATGCCAAAGCTCCAAGAAGAGCATCTGTGATTGCATGAGCTAAGACATCAGCGTCACTATGGCCATCTAAACCAATATTATTAGGATGGTCTAGCTTCACTCCACCCAAGATCAAATCCCGATTGGGAGCGAGTCTATGTATGTCATATCCGTTGCCAATACGAAACTGTAGCTTTGCTAAATTCATATCAAATTTTTCAGACGTGGGCGGCTCTCGTATGTAACTGTACTGCAAATAGAACTCTCATTAAAATCTAAAATAAAAATCAGTAGGTAGTCTAATCAAAAGGGATGGAAGCTATATAAAGTAAAAAAATAAACTACATAAATTTAATGTTTATCAATGTTTTTCCTGTCAAAATCAAAATTAATCCTCATTGTCATTGAGCTAGTCCAGATAAAACCACAAGAAGAAGCAAATATTTTCTGAAAGAAAGCATAAAAGTTAACTTGAAGATAAATACTAGGAAAAGTCACAACAACGTAATTTACCCATAAATAATCAATAGTATTAAGAACAATAAGGTTAATTATTAAAGTTATTTGTCCTATTATAAATTGAACAAATAAACCATACCTTTTACGCTTGATCTTCGAACTTTTTGTCAATCGGAATATAGAATACAAAGTAATAGTTCCTCCCATAAATCCAATGCAGCCACTAAGGCTAGTCCCCAAAATTGGTTTAAGTATTGTATAGATCATTAAGTCTATTAAAAAAGCTATTCCACTCCCAGGAAGATAACTTGGTAGAGATAGGATGTATCGCTTAAAAAACATTGAAGTAATTAAATTCTAATAAGATATAGATAAGGGCTTTTACATGGGTTCTATCATCAATTTTACCAATCAGGATAATTATCTTCAACGATTGAGTCTAAACTAATTTGTTTTTTATCCCATTGCGAATACAAATCAGGTCTTCTCTTTTTCGTTCTGTTTTTACTTTCTTCTCTTCTCCATCTTAAAATAGTGGAATGGTTCCCACTAAGAAGGACAGGGGGAACACTGAAACTTCTAAATTTCCTCGGGCGAGTGTATTGAGGGAATCCTAGTAAAAAGTTTGTGTGACTTTCATTTTGCAAAGACTCTTTATCTCCTAAGACGCCTGGAAGAAGACGAATGACTCCACTAATTACAACCAGTGCAGGAAGTTCGCCTCCTGACAAAACATAATCTCCTAATGAGACCTCTTGATCTGCCAATATCCGTACTCTTTCATCGACCCCTCCATAATGTCCGCAGATAATTACCAACTGATCGAAATCATTAGACCATTTCACAAAATCAAATTGAGAGATAGGACTCCCATGAGGGGTCATCAAAATAACTAACTTTTTATCCCTAAGTGGAATTGAATCTACCGCGCAAAAAATAGGTTCTGGCTTCAATATCATGCCAGAACCTCCTCCAAAAGGTTCATCATCAACTTTTCGATAACGATCTTTTGCAAAATCTCTAGGATTATGAATGTGTAATTCAGCCAAACCTCTATTAAAAGCCCTCCCAATCACTCCATATGATTCAATTGAACTAAATGCTTCAGGAGCAACGCTTACAATATCAATCCGATAGGAGCTTTTCACTTTATAAATGTTGCGACTCAAAGGCTTCTTAAAACTAAAATTTTATCATGATTTTAGAAAGTATATTCAGATATTAGTAACTTACAGCAATCAAATATAGAAATAATATGGACTTAATTTTCTTCATAGCCAAGTTCAGCTAATCTTGCAGGCTTTGTTCTCCAATTAGGTACAACTTTAACAAATAACTCTAAATAAACCCTCCTTTTAATCAATTCTTGTATTTGCATTCTTGCTTCAGATCCAATAGATTTCAACATAGAGCCTCCTTTCCCAATTATTATGCCTTTCTGACTTTTTCTCTCAACAAAAATAGTTGCTAATATTGCCGTAGTTTCTTTCTTATTCATAAGCCTCTTAGAATTTACAGTCTCCATCTTTTCTATCATTACAGCTACACTGTGTGGTATTTCTTCTCTTGTGTGATGTAGGACTTGCTCTCGAATTAATTCAGATATAAGAACCTTCTCAGGCTGATCTGAAACCATATCTTTTGGATATAGTGGAGGGCCAAAAGGAAGTAGAGAAGTTAATTTTTCTGTTAATTCTTTACAGCCATTACCTCTTATTGCACTACAAGAATATAGTGACCACAGCGGATTTGATATTAAATTAAAATATTCTTTTTCTCTCTTTTCTAAATATTCATCCGAGAAAAGGTCAACCTTATTTAAGGCTACAATAACGGGAATTTGATGTCTTTTAAGCAAGTTTACAATATATTCATCACCTCTTCCAGGAGATGAGCTTATGTCAAATATCAATAAAATTAAATCGACCTCACCAATTATTGATCTAGCTGATTTCACAAGTCTTTCACCTAAAAGATGATGAGGTTTATGTATTCCTGGTGTATCAACAAAAATAATTTGAGACTGCCTATCTGTCAAAATAGCTCTTAATCTTTGTCGAGTTGTTTGTGCTACAGGTGATGTAATTGCAATTTTTTCACCAACCAATTTATTGAGCAAAGTAGATTTGCCAACATTAGGCCTACCTATCAAGGCTACAAATCCAGACTGGTGGTTTTCTTCTTGAAATTGATCTATTTTGTTCATTATTAAATCATCTTAATAAGATCTTCCTAAAAGTGATTCATAAAAATGATGTCAGCAAGCCAAGCTTTAAACAGTCCATGGAGATCTCCTCAGATTGGTGTTCCTCCTGGGAACAAGGTGAATTGAGTGATGAAGTTTTAGCAGATCTTGTAGGGGGCCTAATTCGTAGCATTGAAGGTGCAAGAGGTTTCTTTGCAGTTAGTCTGTCAGTTGATTGCCCTTTACTAGATAGACTTCCTGAGCCCCTGATAATCCAATTTAGAAGCGTTGGAGAAATAGTTATTGATATTACTGTAAAGAATATGGCAATGAGTACTGCAATGGCTGTAGTTCATGAAGAAAAAAATGACTTTATAATGATGGAAAGATCAAGAAGAATATCAAGAAGATGTCAAGAATTACTTATAAATTTAGAACCACATGCAGTTAAAAATAGATTAGAAAAATTTCTTGCTGGTTTAGAGGGATCGGGAGAAGACTCAAAATTTATAGATAAATGGGGTTATAACTTCTCTCAAAAATCAGCTATAACAAATGCTATTTATAAAATTGCAAATTAAAAAAGAGAGGTAAATAAGATTACCTCTCTTTTTTTGAAAAATATATTAATAAGGATTAATCCCTTCTTCCACCTCCTTGGAGGGCAATTATCAATCTTAGTATAAATACAAAAAGATTGATATAAGTTAAATACATTCCTAAAGCTCCAGCAAGGTATTGTTCATCATTGTATCTTCTTGGCATTGTATAAAAATCAACAAAAGACATTCCCACAAACAGAACTGTTCCAAAACCTGCAATTATTAGCTCATAAGGTCCAGTAAATAGGCCTGGGGCGAAAAATCCTCCAATCAATTGGACGACCATCGCAATAATCAAACCTAATAGGCCCAAACCAACAACTCCACTCAAGGCCTGGCCAACACTATCGCTCATTTTCCTTCCCACAACTGAAGCAATTGCGAAAGTTATGCCTGTAGCAAAAACTGCAGTGCCAATTGAACCCATGCCTGCAGCTTGTATGGCAAGCCCAACAATTCCACTAAGAGTGAAACCTGTTAAAAGGCTAAAACCTGTAAGAAGAGGAAGTGCTTTCGAATTATTTGCGTTGTTTGCAGCGCTGCTTGCCATAAAGAATAAAACTAATTCTCCTATAAAGGCTGCTATGAATAAAGGAGTAAAAAGAGGGCTGTTACTTGCCTGAAGTGAAAGGCCGCTAATTACACCAAATCCTGTAAGCAACATTCCCCCACCCACATAAGGCAAAGCTTTGTTGACTACATTTGGTCCAATCAGAGCGCTTGATTGAGCCTCTCTGATGGCTTGTTGAAAATTACTGCTTGCTGGCATAATTAACCAGATTAAAAACTTACTTACTTTGACAGGGAAATCTGAAATTTGCTGGAAAAATATGTGCGGATGTCCCTATTTGTTATCAAAAAGAGCATAAGCATCTACAACTCTTTGAACCAAAGGATGTCTAACAACATCCATTGAGGACAAACGACAAATTGATACTCCATCAATGCCTTTTAGAATTTCAGCAGCCTCTACTAATCCACTTTTTTGTCCCTGAGGCAAATCAATCTGTGTAATGTCTCCTGTAACCACCATTTTTGATTTACCGCCCAATCTTGTTAGTACCATTCTCATCTGAGAGGAAGTAGTATTTTGAGCCTCATCAAGGATAATAAACGCCTCATCAAGAGTTCTCCCTCTCATATAGGCCAAAGGAGCAACTTCTATAACCCCTTTTTCTAGGAGGTTTGCTGTCTTTTCCTCACCCATTAATGAATGCAAGGCATCATATAAAGGTCTTAAATATGGATCAACTTTTTGCTGTAAGTCTCCTGGAAGGAAACCCAACCTCTCTCCAGCCTCAACAGCTGGTCTGGTAAGTATCAATTTTTCGACTTTCCTTTCATTTAATAAATTCACTGCGCAAACAGTTGCAAGAAAAGTCTTACCAGTGCCGGCTGGCCCTATAGCAAAAGTAAGGTCATTATTTTTAATAGCCTCCAAATATATTTTTTGGCGCTCAGTCCTTGGGCGAAGAAGTTCGCCTCTTTTGCTTCTAGCTAATACTTGATCAGTCACCTCTTCATAAGAGGATTTTCTCCCAGTATCAATTGATCGTATTGCGGCTTGCAAGTCCACAGAGGAAACTTGTTGACCTTCTTCCCACAAAGGTCTTATTAATTCAACAATTGCTACTGCTTTTTCAATATCTTTGTGTCTACCACTAATTTCAAGTTGCAATCCTCTTAAAACAAATGAAGCTCCCGTTTTAGCTTCAAGCAAATGAAGTGTTTTATGGCCAATACCTGACAAAGCAATTGCGGCATCGGGCTCATGGAGATCAATAAGGAAGCTACCGAATGAGGTTGCTTCATCCATATCTATTGAATTTTTTATTTTGAAGCATTTTCTCCTGAGTCATCAGATGGAGAATTAGTTATTGCTTCTGCTGGTTGAGCTTTCTTATTTTCAGAGGAAGCCTTATCTCTTTCTTTTTTCTGATTAGCCTTACCTATTAATTCCGCTGGGCGGGTCTTTTTATCAATCAAACCACCTTTTTCAAGAAGACTCCTAACAGCATCTGTCGGCTGAGCTCCCTGACTAAGCCTTTTCCTTAGGCCATCAGTATCAAGCCTAGTTTCTTTAGTTCGGGGATTGTAGAAACCAAGTTCTTCAAGAGGTCTACCATCTCGACGAGAAGTGCTGTTACAGGCCACTAACCGGAAACTAGCTTCCCGCTTTTTGCCGAACCGCTTTAGGCGGAGCTTGATCATTCTTAAAAGATTTTTGCTAAAAGTTTTACAACTGTAGTAATTAACTACAGACATAACATATTAACTCCTTGAGGTTTATAAATCTCCAAAACCTTTCTTTTTTTTCTGGGGTCTCTGTCTTTTTACAACACTTTTCCCTCCTCTGGCCCCTCCTCCATAAGGATTCATTCCTGGCATAGCTCCACCCCCTCCAAAATCAGGCATTCCTGGCATCCCAGGCATACCACCACTAGCCATCTGTTTCATAAGACCTCTCATTCTTTGAAAATCAGCTAACACCTTATCCACGTCAGCCATAGTATGGCCACTGCCAGTGGCCAATCGACCTCTTCTAGATGGCTGAGCTGACAACAATTCAGGTTGGGTCCTCTCCATGGGAGTCATGGAACCAATCATTGCTTCAATTTTTTTAAGCTGCTCTTCGCCACTCTTGAGCATTCCATCATCTATTTTATTCATTCCTGGCATCATCTTAATTAAACCGCCTAAAGATCCCATTCGCTTTATTAATCGCATTTGTTTGAGAAAATCTGAAAAATCAAACGTTGCTTGCTGAAGTTTTCTCTGCATAACTTCTGCATCAGCGATTTCAACCTCTTTCTGTGCTTTCTCCACAAGGGTTAAAACATCGCCCATGCCAAGAATCCGACTTGCCATACGCTCTGGGTGAAAAGGTTGTAGGGCCTCAACTTTTTCCCCCGTTCCAATAAATTTGATTGATTTACCGCTTATTTTTCTTATTGAAAGAGCCGCTCCCCCTCTAGAGTCTCCATCTAACTTTGTAAGTACAGCTCCTGTAATCCCTACTTTTTCATGAAATGAGCGAGTCAAATCAGCGGCTTCCTGTCCAATCATCGAGTCAACAACTAAGAGGACCTCATGCGGCTCAACACCTGATCTAATTCGAACCATCTCTTCCATCATTGAATCATCTATTTGAAGCCGACCAGCAGTATCAACAATCAACGTGTCTATCTTCTCCTCTTTAGCCTTAAGCAATCCTGCAACTGCAATTTCCTCAGGCTTTTCAGACTCATTTAATGAAAAAACTTCAACTCCTATTTGGGAACCAAGTGTTTGAAGTTGTTCTCTTGCTGCTGGTCTATAGACATCGGCCGCAACCATAAGACAGCTTCTACCCTGCTCCTTTAGGTAAAGACCAAGTTTTGCAGTAGCTGTTGTTTTACCCGCTCCCTGTAAACCGGCCATCAAAATGACAGTGGGTTCATCTTTTGTATCAGCTAAAGGCTCATTGACTCCTCCCATTACCTGAACCAGCTCTTCATTTACAACTTGTATAAATTTCTGACTAGGACTAATACCTCTCACAACGCTTTCTCCAATAGCTTTCTGACGGACGTCCTCAATAAAATCTTTGACGACAGAAAGGCTCACATCAGCCTCTAAAAGGGCTCTTCTAACCTGCTTAAGGGCCTCTTCAAGATTAGTCTCGCTAATTTTGTTGTTTCCTTTTAAGCCTTTGACTGCATCTTCAAAGCGAGCTGATAATTCATCAAACATCTAATAAAAAGAATTTAATTTTTAGTCTAATCATCATAAATAAATAATCTCATTTTGGAAGAATTCAATTACCACTGATGTAGTCAACTAATTGCCAAAGATCTTTCTCTCTTCCAATGATGTAGGTCACCTTTAGACTTGGGATAGAAGTCTCTGAAATTATTTTGCCACTTTTATCTACTCTTTTGTCTTGATAGGAAATAGTTGCTCTTGCTGCGATTCTCTTAGATGTTCGATCGAGTATATCCAGCATATTGATTTTTGCATTAATAATTTGAGATTGTCCGATTTCTTGGTCTTTTAAAAACTCTTTCTCAACTCTCTTAACTAAGCTTTCTCTAGCAATAATATTTAAAAAATCTACATCCTTTCCTGATAATATTGATGATTTACCTATTAACCAATTTTGCAAGAGATTTTCTAATTGCTCATCATTAGGATTCGCAATAAGCAACGGCTCGATATTAATATCGTTTTCTTGAGGCAAGATATTTTCACTCTCTTCTTGAGAAGATGATTCCAACTTTTTAGAGACGTTATCTAGTTCTCTATCAGTAGATTTTTCAATTAATATTTTTCTACCCTGATATGATTTAGAATAATTAAATAGAGCTAGTCCTGAAAACAAGAATAACAGTGAAAGTAATATTAATTTATTATTTTTATTCCTAATAAATGAAGTGAATTGAGAATAATATACTGATTTAATTGATTCAAGAAATTCATAAAATCTATTTATAAATCTAAATTCATTAGAGGGATCATTGGATTCTAAAATATCAATAGATGAATCATCTTCATTTTCTTCAAACTCATCTATCTGACCATTGTATAAGTCTTCTTTTCTATCATTACCTATTGGTGAAAGCAAAGAAAAACCTCTTTTAGCTATTCCCAAGGCTCCTAAGTTCTCATTACCTTCAATAAAAATTTGAACATCCCTATCGGCGAACCATGCTTCTAAATCCATAGCTTTCACATCAACATCTCTATAGCCTGGCAACACATCATTAGCCAACCAATCTCGACAGTACTCGCATAAAGCTCCGAGAATTTCACCAGGATAATTATCAAGCCACATCAACAACTCATTATCCTTTGAATTGCGAAAATATTCTTCAGATTTATCTAGATCTGCTAAAATTAAGTTCATACAACCAATAATTGGGCAAAGATCTATTTCTTGTAGATTTAGGCTCTTTAAATACTTATAAGCTTCTTTTATTTTCTCTGGCTTTCTCCTAGAAAAACCAACAGCTACAAGAGCTATTGAGGCAAGAAAACCAGCTTCTTGCGACCCCCTCTTCTGCCAGGTTTTAAAAAGATCAACTTGTTCTTGGACCGTTAGAAATTTTCGAATCTGTTGAAAAAACAATTCAAAGTCATTTTGAACTTCTCCATAAGATATTTTTGAGATATTTCTACCCTCCATCCCCCCTCTGTTTCTTACATATTCATCAAGAAGTTCAATGCCCATTTGATGAGAATCATTTGAAGATAAATCTCTACTCAATAAATCAAGTATTCGATAAGGAACTAACTCCTCAAGATCCTGTTCTAAAAGTTTTCGGGAATCTGCTAACTTTCCAATTCTTTGCAATAGCTGAATCCCCTCTTTTAGAAGGTTTGCCGACATTTCATAGTGCCTATTTCCCTTCTCTTGATCAGCTGCATCCCTACAAGCTAGGGCTGAAAGCAAACTCAAATCAGCTTCTCTCCCACTACCTAGTGCAGGCGCTTGAGGGGGCTGCAAAGATCTTTTGGCAATTTTAAATGCTTCAAATGAAGCATCTGCTTCCCAAAGAAGAATTAATCCAGCCACCTCTCTCTTTGAGGAAAGCTCAAGACCTTGAGCTCCCCCGAGCAAAGCAGCCTCATAATCGCCTCTAGACTTTTTATTTGATAATAAATCTGCCGAAAGCTTTAACATTTCAGCTCGTTGTTGTAAAACCTCACTTGTAAATCCATCCTCTGGGGGACGATCCAAACGAAGTTGAAGAGCTCGAAGTACAGCCTCTGTCTCAACAGAAGGGCTTACTCCTAGCAATCGGAAGTGATCGATTGGCAGTTCCAAGCGAAATCAGGCTATTGACAGAAAACTCTAGGCATCTGAAGGGGTTTTGCCTATTATTATTAATCAGGCCCTTACAGTCTTTTAAAAAGCAGGGTAGATGAGATGATTCAAGAAACAGCTATTTACTCGAGAGGAGAAATGAAAACAGAACCAAATCAAGAAGCTCATGGAGAGCGCCTAACAAGGCTTGCACCAATTGATCGAGCAGAAATAGATCACGACACAGCCCTGGCTTTATTCAGAGATATGACGCTAGGAAGGAGATTTGAAGATAAGTGCGCAGAGATGTACTACCGAGGGAAAATGTTTGGGTTTGTGCACTTATACAACGGGCAAGAAGCCGTAAGCACTGGTGTTATTGGCGCAATGAAAAGGAAGCATGACTGGTTTTGCAGTACCTATAGAGACCATGTACACGCTTTGAGCGCAGGAGTACCTGCAAAAGAGGTAATGAGTGAGCTTTTCGGGAAAGAGACCGGATGCAGTAAAGGGAGAGGAGGTTCAATGCACCTTTTCTCAAAAGAGCATCATTTACTTGGAGGGTACGCATTTATTG
>CETG01188514.1_pt1 | contig 17895 bp, 14 predicted proteins | sample 361471 | NCBI WGS metagenome assembly CETG01 (sample SAMEA2622696, study PRJEB7988) | marine metagenome | isolation source: saline water (ENVO:00002010), including | reverse complement strand
TCCAAAATCCTTAGAGATCGGTTTTAATAGTGGCTATCTCAAAAGCACTTAAGAGTCTTCTCGGAATAAATTCATAGGATTACATTATGTCCAGAGTGCGTTTAATCAAAGGGAAAACGCTACAAAGACTTAGAAGGTTATTTCGAGTTATACCTCGGAAACGCTTCAAATCATTGATATCTATTATCCCTATAGCTGCACTTAATGGACTTACAGACTTGTCTATCGTAGCAGTTGCGGGAAGACTTGCAGGGATTTTAGTTGGTGGAAATTTAAAGAACTCAATACCAGGAGTTCAAGTATTTAAAGGGTCTACGGTTGATCAATCATTAAAACTAATAATAATTTTAATAATATTAAGTTGGCTAGGTTCAAGTATTAAATTAATACTTAGAGTAACTCAGGAACGACTAACTGCTGAAATATGGCGAGATATTTCGGATAGGATGCTTGCAAGAGTAATTGGGCAACCATATGAATATTTTTTAACCGCCAAAAGTTCAGCCATATCAGCCCAAATAATGGCAAATATGCAAAGAATATCAGAGAGGATAATAGAGCCAATACTTTTAATAATTTCCAGCTCAATAATTATTTTTTCTCTTTCAGTTGCCCTTGGTATTACTTTAGGAATTAATGCAATTATTTTATTATTACTTTTAGGATTAGCATTCCTTGCCCTATCATCATCGGTTGTTCCATATCTTCGTCATGCATCAAAGCAAAGAGTCAGGCTAGATATATTAGCAAATTCAATCTTAAATCAAATATTTTTCTCAATAAGAGATATACATCTCACCCAAACAGGAAACTTCTTCGAGTCAAAGTTTGTTAAAGCAGGTGAATCAGCTAAATCATTTGATTGGATGTCACGACTCCTTCCTGACGTACCAAGACTAATTATTGAGCCTCTAGCAATTTCTCTTATTTTTGGAGCAGCCCTTCTTTCAAGGATTGGATTAGAAACAAAAGAGGACTTAGCAATAACTTTAATCCCATTTGTATCTACGTTCGTAGTGGCATCTGTAAAGCTTACTCCACCCTTACAAGATCTATTTAGATCAATTACCAAATTAAGAGGTGCATTACCTGAGGTTGAATCAGCTTTAAATTATTTAGAGCTGCCAACACCAGTCCGTGCATTCGTTTCTTCAAAAAGTCTTTCCCCAGAAGGGATTTATCCTAGAAGAGAAATTTCACTACATAAAGTTGGTTATCGTTATCCAGATTCTGATCAAGCTGCTTTGCGTTCAATCTCTTTAAACGTTCCAGTTGGATCAAGAGTAGCTCTTTTGGGGCCTACAGGGGGAGGGAAAACAACTCTTTCAAGCATTCTTCTTGCACATTTGGAACCTACAACTGGACAAATAAAACTTGATGGGATCCCACTAGGGAGCGCCGATATTTCAGCTTGGCAAAGATGTTGCTCAGAAGTCCCCCAGAATATAAATCTTTTAGATTCAAGTGTTCTAGAAAATATTGCATTTGGAACACCTGAAAATAAAATAAATTACGATGAAGTATGGGATGCAATTTCTGCTGCACAACTCTACGAAACAATCGCTGAAATGCCTCATGGTTTATACACATGTGTTGGAGAAAATGGAGTTAATTTCTCAGGAGGTCAAAGACAAAGGCTTGCTCTGGCAAGGGCATTTTATAGAAAGACAAAATTTTTAGTTTTAGATGAGGCAACGAGCTCCTTGGATGAAAAGACTGAAGCAGATGTAATTAATTCATTAGAAATTATTGGCAGAAGATGTACTACTGTAGTAATAGCTCATAGGCTAAAAACACTGGCTAAATGTGATCTAATTTACGAAATAAAAGATGGAATCATTGCATCTTCTGGAACTTACAATGATCTTTGTGATAAAGAACATCCTCTAGGCTTATCAGTTAAAGAAGCAAGCAATATTGATATATAATAAAAAAAATATTTTATGTATAAAAATTGTCAATTATCCTATACCAAAATGATTCTACTTACTAGAATAAAAAAACAACCTTTAACAAGAAATATACTAACGCATGGATGATGATGCTAAAGGCTTCCTTCAGGGATTAAACGAAAGCCAGAAAGCTGCTGTCAATCATCATAATGGTCCACTATTAGTAGTTGCAGGAGCAGGTAGCGGTAAGACTCGAGCATTAACTCATCGGATAGCACACCTAATAGGAGTCCACGGAGCCGATCCATCTGAGATTCTTGCCGTTACTTTTACAAATAAAGCAGCAAGAGAGATGAAAGAAAGGTTAGAGATATTACTAGCTAGACGCTTAGCTGAAAATCATTTTGGAGAGGCATGGAACTGCTTAAATCATTTAGATAAAAGTAATTTCAGAAAAAAAATATACCAAAATATCACTAAGGAACTTTGGATTGGAACTTTTCACTCAATTTTTGCAAAGTTATTAAGATATGATATTGAGAGATTCAATGACCCAAAAGGACTAAGTTGGTCAAAGAACTTCTCAATATATGATGAATCTGATGCACAAACTTTAGTCAAGGAAATAGTTACACAAGAGTTGCAAGTCGATCCAAAGAAGTTTGAACCTAAAAAAATCAGAAGGGCAATTAGTAATGCTAAAAATAAAGGCTATCTTCCAGAGGATGTTGAAAAAGAGGCCGAAGGTCTCCGAGGGAAACTAATAGCTGAGAGTTATAAGCTTTATAGAAGCTCACTTGCAGCAAATAATGCATTAGATTTCGATGACCTTTTATTAATGCCAGTTCAACTCTTGCAACAAAATACTGAGGTTAGAAGTTATTGGCATCATCGCTTTAAGCATGTCTTAGTTGATGAATATCAAGACACAAATCATACCCAATATGAATTAATAAAGCTTATTGTAGCAAACGGATCAGATCCTTCGATGTTCAATCAATGGGATAATAGATCAATTTTTGTTGTTGGTGATGCTGATCAAAGTATATACAGTTTTAGAGCAGCAGATTTTAGAATTCTTATGGGTTTTCAAAAAGATTTTAAAAGTGTTCAAACTCAAGACAATGAATCACTTATTATAAAGTTAGAGGACAACTATAGATCAACTTCTAATATACTAGAGGCTGCAAATACTTTGATATCTAATAACAAAGAGAGAATAGAAAAGACATTGCGTGCCACGCGACAAGAAGGAGATAAAATAAGACTAACCAGATGTGATGATGAAATAGCTGAAGCAGAAGCTATCGTTCACAAAATTAGAATTCTAAATACCAGTAATCATAAAATCAAATGGGGTGATATAGCTATTTTATATAGAACAAATGCTCAGTCTAGAGTCATCGAAGAATCATTAGTTAGATGGGGTATTCCTTATATTGTTGTTGGCGGATTAAGATTTTATGATCGAAGAGAGATTAAAGATATTCTTGCATATCTTAAATTATTAAATAATCTATCTGATACAGTAAGTCTACTAAGAATAATAAATATTCCTAGAAGAGGTATTGGCAAAACTACTATTGAACGGCTTGGAGATGCAGCAAATCAACTAGGTATTCCTCTATGGGAGCTAGTTAGTGATGATGAAGCTGTGCAATCAATTGGTGGCAGATCTGCTAAAGGTGTAATTAACTTCAGTAATTTAATTAAATATTTAAAAGATAAAATTGATACATCATCAATTTCGGAATTGATTCAACTAATAATGGAGAAAAGTGAATATTTAAGCGACTTAATCTCAAATGGCTCAGATGAAGCGGAAGAAAGACGTCGCAACCTTCAAGAATTAGTAAATGCAGCTGTGCAATTTCAAGAGGAAAATGAAGCCGCAGATTTAGAGGGATTTTTAGCTTCAGCAGCACTTGCTAGTGATGGAGACACCAAGGATACGGCTTCTGATCGGGTCACACTAATGACACTCCATAGCAGCAAAGGATTGGAATTCCCAGTGGTTTTTCTCTCAGGCATGGAGCAAGGACTCTTCCCTAGCTATAGATCTTTAGATGATCCAGCTTCATTAGAAGAAGAAAGAAGATTATGTTACGTGGGCTTAACAAGGGCTAAAGAAAAATTATTTTTATCAAATGCCAGTGAGAGAAGATTATGGGGGGGTATGCGCGAGGCTGCTGTCCCTTCTCTATTCCTATCTGAAATCCCAGAATACTTAATGGAGGGAGAGATCCCAAGGACTGGAGGAGCCGCACTAAGAAGAGATAACCATTTAAATCGGTTGACACGAATAGATAGATATTCACAGAATGAAGAGATGAAATATAAAGTTACTGAGGAAGCAAGCAATGCAATAAGATCAAGAAACCCTGGCACCAAAGCATTTAAGGCTTGGAAAGTAGGAGACAAAATAATTCATACAAAGTTTGGGAAAGGGGAGATAACACATGTATTTGGAGAAAAAGAGAAAATTTCAATAGCAGTAAAATTCAGCGAGATTCCAGGACCCAAAATCATTGACCCCAGACTTGCACCGATAAAAGTATTAGAGATATAAATATATTTATCTATAAAATTTTAAACCCCTAAATGGTGTAAATTTATTAAAAATAAAATGCAAAATCTTAAACAGATCAAATCAATTCAATTTTCTGGTATTAAGAATGAAATCTTAGCAATAGTTAAGGAGATCTCCTTGGAAGCCGGGATTGAGGAGATAGCTATTGTAGGAGGTATTGTTAGAGACTATTTCATAAAAAAATTACACGGAGATCATGATCTAAATCTAACAGACTTGGATATAGTAGTTAAAGGCTCTGCCTCTAAATTAGCCAAAGATATTAAAAGAAAACTATCACCATCAAGAGTAACAAGTATCAAGTTGTTTCCTAAATTTGATACTGCTGAAATAATATTAGATGGTCTAAATATAGATATTACAACTGCAAGAAAGGAGACTTATCCCATTCCTGGAGATGATCCTAAAACAAAAGCTACAAATATAGAATGTGATCTTTCAAGAAGAGATTTTACAGTCAATGCTATCGCAATTGATCTTTATACAAATAAAGTAATTGATCCCTTTCGAGGTTTAGAGGCAATAAGAAATAGAGAAATTAATTTTATTCACGCAAATAGTGTTCGTGATGACCCCACTAGAGTTTTCAGAGCCGCAAGATATGCAACTAAGCTAGGATTTAAGGTGAACTCAAGCTCTCTTGAGCAGATTTCAAAAACAATAAATATTTGGCCTTGGAAATTAAACAATGTTGAGTCTTCATTTTTGTATCCTTCAGGATTATCAGTACGTCTTACACAAGAAATTTATTTATTATTATTTTCAAAAGAGTGGAGCGAATCAATTAATAAACTTCAAGAGTGGAAAGCTTTAACACTATTAGATCAAAATATTCAAAACGACAAAAGATTAAAAAGAAGAATTATTTGGGGAAAACGTTTAGGGGTCGAATCAGTTATATCATTGATTTTAGATTCTAATAATCCTGTTGAGTTAGCAAAGCGCTTAAATTTACCTAATAAACAAATTAATTACATTTGCCAAAGTCTAAAGATAAAAAAATTTCTATCCCAGCTATATAAAAATAAAAAACATGAGGAATGGTCCCCTTCAAATTGGTGCTCAACTATTGAAGGTTCAAACTGGCATCCTGAGGCAATAGCAATGATAATCTCCACAGGAACTCCATTATGGCAAAATCTATTTAAATGGTGGAGTAAATGGCGGCATATAAAAGCTCCAATTTCAGGTAAGACATTAATTAGCAAAGGTTTTAATAAGGGTCCTATCATTGGAGCCGAGCTAAAAAAACTTAGATATACTCATATAGATAAATTATATAAAATAAAAAGATCTAATTGATTTTATGTATTTAATACAGTACCTATCTTGATCCAATTATCTAGATCTTTAAATATAGGATCTAATATTGGATCAGAAGATATTAATAATGGGCCACAAGTCTGAGGGTCTATAAGAATTTCTCTAATTACTTTTAAATTTTGTTTGTCTTCGAAAGAGCTATTAGGAGATAAAGTTACTCTTGGTAAAGATATATCAGTTTTATTTAGAAGATTTAAGTTATAACTATTAGAGGAAGCCATCGTACTTCTAATATCTTTTCCAATTAGAGACTTTACGCCTTCAAGGAAAGGTATTGATTTAGAATGTAATTCAACCCTAATAGGCCTCTCCCCCATTCCCAAAACATTATTAGTAGCAATTATCATCTCATTTAAATGACCAATTAGGCCAAAACCTGTTATATCAGTGCATGCATGAACAAGCTTATTAGATTTATTAACTTGTTTTATTTTTTCAAGAGAACTAGAAACTAATCTGGCCGAATTAGTCATACATTCAAGTACTTTATCAATTTCAATTGGATCTGCTTCCCCTTGCATCAACCCGGCAAAAAGTATTCCAACACCTAAACCGCCACTCAACATAAGACTGTCGCCTGCTTTCATACCACCTTTAGACCAAAATGTATCTCCAGACTTTATTTTTCCATTTATCGATAATGAAATTTGTATTCCTATTGAAGATGGTGAAGGAGGAAAAGCTCTAGACTCAATAGTATGCCCTCCTATTAAATCTGCTCCCTGTTCATTTAACGAAGATTTAATACCTAACAAAGTTTGTCTTAGATATTCTTCCTGAATATTGGAAGAAATATATGGAAGAGTAATAACTGCTTGCGCTGAGACTAAAGAGGCACCACTTGCGAATATATCTGTGCAAGCATGAAAAGTTGTAATCCTTCCGTTCAACCAAGGATCACTTATCAATGCAGGAAATCCATCAACACTTTGAACATAGACCGATTTTTTATTATAATTAGGGTCTATAAAGAAAGCATCCTCTTGCTTATTATCAACTCCTTTAGAATTAACAATTGATAATGCTTTGAAAAGACTTTGTGAGGAAATCTTAGCAGCGCAACCTCTACAATCTAAAATATCTTTTGATCTTTCAATCATTAAAGAGGATTTAAAAGAAAATTTTTTAATAAAATTTAAATCTATATATTTTTTTAATTGCCAGAAAAAAGAATTAGGCCCAAAAGTAAAATCTCCCCAGGAGGCAATTGCAATAGATCTCCCATGGGATGAACCTAATCCAGCCAGCTGCAGAGCAAAACTTTGCGGAGTCCAAAATGATAAAGCCTTCTTTTGATCTATCTTTAATATATTCTCACCTAATTTTTTTGAAGCCCTAACTGACCAAACACCCGATGGAGGCCTTTGAAACCCTTCAACAACAGCACAATCACCAACCGCAAAATAGCTTGGGTGATTAATTACCTGCAATGTTTGATAAGTCAATATTCTTCCAGTCTGATCTTTAGGTAAATAAGTTTGCTGAAGCCAATCCGGCACTCTTGATCCAGTACAAAGAACTATTAATTGATCTGAATCTTTCAATCTTGTAGAAACTCTAATCCTTGAATTTGAGAGTGAATTTCTTATTGAAGATGAAAGTTGGCCTTCCTTACAAATAAGATTCAAATTCCTAATAGGCCATCTGTCTCGGAGAGCAGAAATCACCTCCAAGCCTGCTAAACCAGCCCCTAAAACTGTTATTTGCTGACAATTACTTGAGGATTTAAATAAATCTTGATTTTTAGTCCACTCAAAGAATTTATCAAAAGGTTTAATTGGTATCAATTGAGAGGGACAAAAATCGACCAATAAATCTTTTGGGAAATGTGTCTCAGATCCAATATTTAAACTAATAATATCAAATTTTAATTCTGGACGATTTTCTAAAATTAATTTCTTCTCAGTATGATCTATTCCTATAATATTACTTTGAATAAAGCATACTCCAGCTAAATTAGCTAATCTTCTTAAATCAACTATTATATCATTATATTTATACTTACCGGCCAACCAGCCAGGGAACATACCTGAATAAATAAATACGCTGTCTCTACTAACAAGAGTAATTAAACCTTTAGGCTTATCAATTGGATTCATTAACCATTTACGTAAAATCAAGAGATGAGCGTGACCCCCTCCTGCTAAAATTATTTGATTTCTTTCCACCTCTTTTGATAGCATTAAATAAAAGTATTAACAAATAAAATTAAAACACCAAGTACTAATAGTCACCTTCAAACTATAGTGTTAATAGATGATAAATACAATACTCTTCTAAGAACAGATATTAAAATTATCTGAGTAAAGTTGAACTTCTTTCAAAATGACTACAAGCTAAAGTAACTTAAGAAAAATAAAACTTCATTGTCTCTTCTCTCAGAACTCAAAACTGCTCGGCTAGGTGTTTTAGGAGGTAGCGGTTTATACGCACTGGAAGAGCTCGAAAATCTTAAAGAGCTTGAAGTCAAGACCCCATTTGGACATCCTTCTGACAAATTACGTATTGGCAGACTTGGAGGAATGGAAGTTGTCTTCCTTGCTAGGCACGGAAGGCATCACACTTTCACTCCCACTGATGTTCCATACAGGGCAAATATCTGGGCTATGCGCTCTATGGGGGTGAGATGGATTCTGTCTCCTTCTGCAGTTGGATCTCTTCAAGAGCAAGTCAGGCCATTAGACATGGTTGTTCCTGATCAATTCATTGATAGAACTCATCAAAGACCTCTAACTTTCTTTAATGAGGGAGCCGTAGCACACGTAACCATGGCTGAACCATTTTGCCCAACATTATCCAGGATTTTGGCTGAAGAGGGGGAAAAGCTAATGCCTGAAGGCAGGCAATTGCACAGGAGCGGTACATACTTAGCGATGGAAGGCCCTGCCTTCTCAACCCGAGCTGAGTCAATGCTTTATAGAAGCTGGGGATGCACTGTAATTGGTATGACAAATCATACTGAAGCAAGATTAGCTAGAGAAGCAGAAATTGCTTACACATCACTAGCTATGGCAACTGACTATGATTGCTGGCACCAAGAGCATGAAAAAGTAACGGTAGATATTATCCTCAATAATCTTCGAGCAAATGCAAAACTTGCCTCAAAAATTGTTCTTAATACTGCCCAAAAGCTTTCATCATCAAGGCCGATAAGTGATTCGCATACTGCTCTGGAATGTGGTCTCATGACTGCGAAAGAAAAAGTGCCCGCCTCAACAAGACAAAAACTTGATTTATTCACAAAGAATTATTGGGGGCCTGCAGAGTAAAACACTTAAAAAAAAAGCTGCCTTTAGAAAAAGCAGCTTTTTTTTTTATAAGTAATTCATCATCCCAATGAATTTCCTACTCCTGTATATGAACCATAGAAGAATATACCAAGTACAAAAATAACTGCTATCCCACCAGCAGTAGCTACCAACCATAATGGTAACTGGCCTTCTGTCCAACGACGTTCCCAGGAAACTGCAGGTCTACCATCAGGCAACCTATCAGGAATCCTTCCATCTGGTCCTTTAATTTTTTGTGTTGCGGGCATGATTAGAAAAATTCAGTTAAAGAAGTAGCTAGAGAACAAAATTCCCATTACGAAAACCGTCAAGAGCCCTAAATAAAGACTTGTACGGTTTAGCTCAACTGGCAACTTGTTCGGATTTGGATTTACTTGCATTGAGAGTAAAAGGTAACTAGCGACGAATGAATTGCATTGCTGCAATTGCACCCAAGAAAAATACTGAGGGAACCCCCAGAGCATGCACAGCGAAAAATCTAACCGTGAAGATTGGATATTCGCGTTGAGATTGGAGTGGAGCTGTTGATTGTGTCATTTTTTTATTGCAGACGCAGATCTAGTTGGGATTTGGATTCAAAGCGTTGGCTCACAACTGGAGCTTTTGTCTCTGCACCCTGAAAGTAAGAATCAGGTCTAGGAGTCCCAAATGTGTCATAGGCAAGCCCAGTAGACACAAACAAGAACCCAGATATAAAGATCGCAGGGAGAGTAACGATTTGGATAATCCAAAACTTGATGTCAGTAACGATCTCAAAAAACGGGCGTTCCCCCGTAGAACCGGCAGCCATAACCTCAGGCGAATCAGCTAGACGATACTATCAAGGACTTGGCTGAATTATGAGAAAAAATACATTCAATGGTTACAGAGAGTTGCGCAAATTTATATTGTTTTTACTTAACCCTCCCAGCGCAACAGGGTTCCACGCTCCCCTAAGACAAAACCCTTTGTAATTTCTTTATCTTCATTGGGGTAGAAAAGTACTCGAATTAGATTTGATGCTTGATTTTCTCCAACAAAATCAGACTCCCAGGACTCACCTCCGTCATTACTCCTTAAAAGAGTGCCATTACCACCAGCAGTCCAAATAGAGCCTTGTGAATCCCAAGCCATATCTAAATAGTTATATCCATTGACTATTGGAATAATTGGTTTTGACCAAGCTTCTTGATCATCAATACTTTCTGTAAAGCGAATCTCCGCTCCTCTCGAAAGCATCCACAATCCTCCATCAGGTCTATATCCAATAGCTTGAACTCTCTTGCTACTTGCCCTTTGATGGGGTTCCCATTGTTCATCTCCTGGGCGAAGCGTTGCGTAAAAGTTACCTAAGCTACTAACACTTACATACTCTCCTAAATCAGTTCTTCGAATATCTCTAACACCACCAGAAGCCTCGCTTACATTACCCTCCCAAGTATTCCCTCCATCAGAAGTCCTATAAACAGCCCCAGCAGTAGTTGCGAGTTCTGCAGAATTAGGCCCCAATGTAGTTATTAAATTTGGTTCGCCAGGCAAATTATTCCCTAGTCCAAGCCTCGTCCAATTTTTGCCAGAATCAACCGTGTGCATTATTAATCCCGGTTGACCAGCTATCCATCCTTCTTGACCAGAGAAATCAATACTAAGCAATCTAAAGTTTTCCTCAGCTGAAATATCAAGGCTTCTTTCCTCCCATGACTTTCCACCATTGTTTGTTTCCAAAATCAACCTATTAGTTCCTATCAAAAAACCGTTTTCATCGTTAACGAAGGCAATATCCAATGGATTCGCATCTGTCTCAAGCTTTACTTCTGTCCAAGGACTAGTTGCCGCAACTGGCAATCGGGTTGTAACACAACCTCCCAAGCCAAGGCTTATGAAGAGGATTAAAGAAAGATTTGCAAAAATAGAGAAGAAACGCTTCATAACTTTTTGATAATCCTAATGGAGAGAGTACAAAGAAAGAAAACAAGCAAAAGCAAAAGCAAGGCCACCAAAAATCAAAACATTTTTCTGGCCAGCAGTTAAAGTATTGATTCCAAGACCATAATCCATATTTTCCTTGAAACCACTAGGCGTTGATTTTGTTCCAATATCACGAAAAGCCTCAATATCTAATCGACAAACTGGGCATCTAAATGTTGCTTTATCCAAATCCAAGAATGAAGTCCCCTTTGTTATTCCGTATTTTTTGACTCCTTCCTCAGGATCATAAACATAACCGCAGCCCCTACATTCGAACAGATGGGTATTAACATCTATTTCAAATGTCTTTTCAGAAAGCTGGTTAGGAGTTGAATCCTCTTCATTTTTTTTGATAGCAGACATTACTTAACTAAGAATGAGTTTGCACCCATAATTTGGTTTGCATTAACTCCAACTCTATCGACATATTCCTTTTAAGGGTCTGTCGATCTCAAACAAGTTTATCAATTCTATGTTTTCTTTGCCTGGATACGATTATTTCCTAGGTTTTCTATTAATTGCAGGGGCGGTTCCAGTGCTGGCCCTGGTTACCAATAAAGTGCTTTCCCCAAAAAGTAGCGCAGGAGAGAGAGAATTAACATATGAGTCAGGAATGGAACCTATTGGTGGAGCCTGGATCCAATTCAATATTCGTTACTACATGTTCGCTCTTGTCTTTGTAATATTCGACGTAGAAACAGTTTTTCTATATCCATGGGCAGTCGCATTTCATCGACTAGGGTTATTAGCATTTATAGAAGCTTTAATTTTCATCGCAATTCTTGTTGTGGCATTAGCATATGCATGGAGGAAAGGAGCACTCGAATGGAGTTAAAACTGTGAGCAAAACCCCTTCAACCAATTCAATCAGAGAAGTAAGGGAAGCTACATGCGGGCCAGTTGCCGCACCCTCTGTAACTACTGATTTAAGTGAAAATATTATTTTAACAAGCTTAGACGACCTTCATAATTGGGCAAGATTAAGCAGCCTTTGGCCTCTTTTATACGGCACAGCTTGCTGCTTTATAGAATTCGCAGCTCTTATTGGTTCAAGATTTGATTTTGATAGATTCGGATTAGTTCCTAGAAGTTCCCCCAGGCAAGCCGATCTTCTAATAGTTGCAGGAACAGTAACCATGAAAATGGCCCCTGCCCTAGTTAGGCTCTATGAACAAATGCCAGAGCCAAAATATGTTATTGCAATGGGGGCATGCACAATTACTGGTGGAATGTTCAGTGCAGATTCAACTACTGCCGTGCGAGGAGTAGATAAGTTAATTCCAGTAGATCTTTATTTACCAGGATGTCCTCCAAGACCAGAAGCTATATTTGACGCAGTTATAAAATTGCGAAAAAAAGTTAGTAATGAATCCTTTACTGAAAGGGAAAAGATTACCCAAACTCATAGATATTTTTCAATTAAGCACTCAATGAAACAAATAAGTCCAAAAGTAACAGGAGCATATCTAAAAGCAGATACACAAATTGCTGCACTTAATCCTAGTGAAAATAATCAAATTGAAAATACCAAAAATAAAACAAAAGAATTGATTAATATGGATGAAAATTAATCATGGAAGAAAAAAGCAAGCAACCAGAAAATACTTCTAAAAACAATGAGCTTAATGAATCAGATATTAAAGAATCTATTAAAAATCCCGATCCTAACAGTGCTAGCTTCTATCTAAAATCGAAGAATTTAGACCATACTGTATTGGATCCAGATCATCTTAATATTGAGACTTTAGGAATCAAACCTTCATTATTATTTAAGACTGCATATGAGTTAAGAGAGAATGGTTTTGATTACTTACAATGCCAAGGGGGATACGACGAGGGTCCGGGTGAAAGATTAGTGAGTTTCTATCACTTAATATGCATGGATGAATTTATACAAAGTCAAATAAAAGGAGATAAACTAATTCTAAGAGAAGTTAGATTAAAAGTTTTTCTATCAAGAGATAGTGAGTTAAAAGTACCAAGTCTTTATAAGATATATCGAGGTTCTGACTGGCAAGAGAGAGAAACTTTTGATATGTATGGTATTGAATTTGAAGATCATCCTCATCCCAAAAGGTTACTTATGCCAGAAGATTGGAAGGGTTGGCCTCTAAGAAAAGACTATGTTCAGCCAGATTTTTATGAGATGCAGGATGCTTACTAAACTTCTTTTTTATAACCTCTATAAAATCTCATCACGGCCAAAGAAAGACTACGTGGATCATGCCGCAAAGTCGGAGTTGACTTAAGGCTTTGAAGATTAGCCTTTATAACGTTATATCCTCGATTTCTCATAACATTGCTATCGCAAGTAACTGGTTCTGCACCACGTGCTTTGTAATATTCAACTAAATTTGACGGTGCAAGATCATCTTGAGCCAATATAGAGTTAAATAATCTCTTGCTAACTCCCAAACTTGCTAGCTGAGCTTCAATAGCTCTTATATGTCCATCGACATCAAGACCGTCAGTCTCACCAGGTTGGGTCATTAAATTGCATATATATAGTTTAGGACATCCATTTTTTTGAATTGCCTCAACCAATTTTGGTACCAACAAATTCGGCAAGAGAGATGTATATAAACTTCCAGGCCCAAGGACTATCAAATCTGCATTAGCAATAGCTTCAATAGCCCTTGGAAGTGCAGGTGGATTAGAGGGAGTACAACCGATTCTAACTATTGGACTTGGTGCTTTACCAATGGCAGATTCCCCCTCAATCCTCTCTCCATTTTCTAAATGGGCCCAAAGCCTTACATCAGCATTAGTTGCAGGAACGACTTGTCCTTGCACAGCAAGGACTCTACTAGATGCAGTTATTGCCGTTTCTAAATTGCCTGTAATAGCAGTTAAAGCTGATAGAAATAAGTTTCCAAAACTATGCCCCTCTAATCCATTACCTGAAGAGAAGCGATACTGAAATAATCTTGTCAATAGTGGCTCTTCATTAGAAAGTGCAGCTAGACAATTTCTAATATCTCCTGGTGGCTGAACTCCTAGCTCTCTCCGAAGAATCCCGCTACTTCCTCCATCATCTGCAACAGTAACGACTGCAGTAATACGACTGCTATATCTCTTCAGACCATTTAAAAGACTAAAAAGACCAGTTCCTCCACCAATAGCAACAATATTTGGTCCCCTATTAAGTTTACTTTTTGCTCTCAAAGCATCAACTAGTATTGTTTTCTTGTCTGGAGCCAAAGCCTGCTTTATTGAACTAAAACTTCTAATCTGACCAAATAGTAAGAGTCCTACACCAAAGAAAAAAATAAGAGGGCCAGTAATACTTCTTGGTAAAACTGTTGTTATTGCTCCAAGGGACCAAAAAAGAATCTCAATACTCCAGTAAATCGGCCTTAGATCAGCCCAAATAGATGCCCCTAATAAAGCCAAAAGGAGTCCCAGCCCCGAGGTGAGCATCCAACGTTTTACGACAAGTCCAGGCAACAGCCAGCTAATAGCCCTTCTTAAGCGCATCAAAAAGTCAAAATGATGCCGCTCTTTTTTTATCTTTTGATGACCCCGGGCAGTTGATCTTTTTTGCTTGCGGGATAAGATTTTTTTCTGCGAAGTCAAATTTGCTAGGAGACTAGCTACTTACAACTTTAATAACTCTAAAGAAATTTCCATATTTCATCATCCAAGGCAAGATTAATAAAGATATGAAATTCGTGCATTCCTTTGTCCTTATCAACATCAGTTGTGCAAATGGAGGATCTATCGATCCAATGGGACTCCGAACCAATTCTTGAAAGAGTTAACCTTGCTATGCAGCCAGGTGAAAGATTAGCCATTGTGGGCCCTTCTGGATCCGGTAAGACCACTGTTTTAAGACTTCTAGCAGGATTAATACTTCCATCGAGTGGGAAGCTAAGGTTATTTGGTGAGAATCAAGTATTTCTTCGAATAGATCAAAATGAGCCTCCTGATGTGAGATTAGTATTCCAAAATCCTGCCTTACTGGGATCTCTTACTGTAGAGGAAAACGTTGGCTTTTTATTAAAAAGAAGGAACAAATTAAGTGACAATGATATTAAAGAACTTGTCAAATCATCTTTAGCAGAGGTTGGTTTATATGACGTTGCTGAGAAATTACCTGGTCAACTAAGCGGCGGAATGCAAAAGAGAGTAAGTTTTGCAAGAGCACTAATTAACGAAACCAAAGGAGAAAAAAATAATATGCCTTTATTGCTTTACGATGAGCCAACAGCAGGCTTAGACCCTGTCGCTTGTACAAGAATAGAGGATTTGATTGTAAAAACTACAACTCTCGCTAAAGGCTGCTCAATAGTGGTTAGTCATGTTTTAACAACCATAGAGAGATCGGCACAGAGAGTATTGATACTTTATGAAGGTAAATTCCAGTGGGAGGGATCAATTAAAGAATTTAAAGAAAGCACAAATCCCTATGTGAAACAATTTCGCACAGGCAGTCTTCAAGGTCCAATGCAACCTTCAGACCACTAAAAATTATGATGCGTCGCAGTCTAAAAAATGCCATCGTAGGCTTCTCAATACTAGGAGGGATAATTGCTTTCTCCGCATCAATGTTTTGGCTAAAAGGTATTAGAGTTGGAGCTAGGACTTGGACTATTTCAGCAGATTTTGAGGATGCAAGTGGATTATCGGAAAGATCTCCAATAAAATATAGAGGTATACTCGTTGGATCTGTTAGTAAAATATCAATTACACCAACATCAGTAAACATAAAATTAGAAATTGATAAGCATGATCTAATTTTACCTAAACCCGTTTTCGCCAAAATCATAAATAGTTCACTACTTGGTGGAGATGTTGAAATATCATTGATAAGTGAAGGCAAACATACAACTAATGTTTCTACAATCCCAATAAACAAAAATTGTCAAAAAGAAAAAATACTTTGCAATGGTGACATTATTAAAGGAGAATCAATCTCAAGCATTGCAAGTCTTACTAGTGAGCTTGAAAACATGGTCCAGCAAGCCGATAAAGAAAATATAGTTTCATCACTTGTAAGTTCTACAAGACAGTTTGACAGGACTCAAAGAGAGTTAGAGGAACTTATTTTACAAGCAAAAAATGAATTAAAAACAATTGAACCAGTTATCAAAGAAATTAAACAGGCAAGTATCCATCTAAAAAATATTCTGGCTGCAATAGACAATCCAGATACACTTCAAGATATACAACTTACTGCTACATCTGCTAGATCCTTGACAAAAAGAATTGATACTTTAGGTGAAGAAATAAATAGAATGATAAAGGATGAAGAACTTATGTCTGCAGTAAGAAGCTTAACAATTGGACTTGGAGAATTCTTTAATGAAGTTTATCCATCTAAAACAAATAGTTATTAAATTTTCTAATCAACTGAGCCAATTGCTTCCATAGCAATAGAAGCAATTGCTTGATCACTTGCTTTGGGCAACTGAACATATTTCCCTCCTGCAGCATCTGCAAGATCTTTGCCCATTCCACTACCAATAAATTTCCTCTCTGTATCAATAACAAGAAGTTTCAATCCTATATTTCGATAACGCGAAGCTACATCTAAAACTTCTTGCTTTAAGTCTACTTTTTCCTCTCCGTCCAATTCAGGCTGTCCCAAAGAAGTCCCCAACGGGACATTCCCCCTGCCATCCGTAATCGCAACGACAACTACTTGGCCAAGATCGCCTGTGGCTAATGCATTAGCGCCAACTCGAGCAGCTTGAGTCAATCCATGCGCAAGCGGAGAGCCCCCTCCACAAGGCATGGTTTCTAGTCTGCGCTTAGCTGCCGTGATCGATCTTGTGGGAGGCAACAAAACATCAGCTTGATTTCCACGAAATGGAATCAAGGAAACTTCATCCCTGTTTTCATAGGCTTCAGTTAATAATCGAATAACAGCACCCTTTGCACTTTGCATTCTATTTAAAGCCATTGAGCCACTTGCATCAACGAGAAAGATCACAAGGGAACCAGCTTTTCTTTGTAAAAGCTTTGCACGCAAGTCAGCCTCTTCAACTATTACTTTTTTATGCGGTTGTCGCTCTCTTCTTGCCTTTTGGTAAGGAGCTGCAGCCCTTAATGTCGCATCAACAGCAATTCTTCTAACAGGACCTCTTGGCAAAATAGGCTTTACATATCTTCCTCTGGTATCGCTCAGAACAGCTGATCTACTGCCACTACTCCCACTCTTTGACTTCGCGGCGGAAAAAAGCAATAAATCAGGGTCAATACCACAAGCCTCAGGATCAAGCATAAACTCCTCTGGAATTGGGGGAGAAGTTTCTTTCTCGTCAGATTCTTCCTCGTCTTCCATATCATTTTCGTCCTCATTTTGATCATCTTTAGACTGATCAGGCGGAGGAGCTTGTTCATCAGGAGGGGGGGGCTCTATTTGATCATCTTGTGGAGGAATTTGAAGTGACCTTGGGACGATGACAAGGCGAACAGCTATTTGTAAATCCTCAGCGTCAACTTTCTCTCTACCTGACAAAGCAGCATTTGCTTTAGCCACCCGAACCGCATAAAGTTCTGACCTATGGCCTTCTACTCCTCCTCTAATAGCCTCATTGACTAGATATTGAATTTGATCAGAGCTTATTTCTATGCCTTTAAGCCACTGACGTGCAAGTAATAATTGGGTAGCAAGAGCATCTGTTTCTTGAGACCATTTAAGAGAAAAGCTCTCACTACATTTTCCATGACTTAAAACTGACTGAGTAATTTCCACTCTTTGTTCATTAGTAATGACTTGATCAGCAGATAAGACAATTGCAAATCGGTCAAGGAGATGATCTCTAACGCTTCCCTCCTCAGGGTTATAAGTCGCAATTAATAAAGGTTTACATGGGTGGCTAAGGCTTAAACCCTCTCTCTCGATACG
>CETG01190910.1_pt1 | contig 17948 bp, 15 predicted proteins | sample 361471 | NCBI WGS metagenome assembly CETG01 (sample SAMEA2622696, study PRJEB7988) | marine metagenome | isolation source: saline water (ENVO:00002010), including | reverse complement strand
TCATCAAATAATCAATCTTTGGAAAAAACATCTGATTTGCATGTTGTCGAAACTCGTCCATTAATACCTCCTAGACAACTTCATCAAGATTTACCTCTTGATTATACCTCTGCTAATACCGTCTCTAATACTAGAAGATCAATAAAAAATATTTTAAATACAAATAGTTCACGATTATTAGTTATTGTTGGGCCATGTTCTATACATGATATTGATGCGGCAAAAGATTATTCTGCTTATATTCAAAAATTTAGAAATGCCTACCAGGATAAATTAGAGATAGTGATGAGAGTTTATTTTGAAAAGCCACGAACAACGATAGGTTGGAAAGGATTAATTAATGATCCACATCTCGATGGTTCTTACGATATTAATACTGGTTTAAGAAAAGCAAGAAGTTTACTGTTGCATTTAGCTTCAAATGGAATACCATCGGCCACAGAACTTTTAGATCCTATCGTTCCTCAATATATTGCTGATCTTATAAGTTGGACTGCCATTGGTGCAAGAACTACCGAGAGTCAAACACACAGAGAAATGGCCTCTGGTTTATCTATGCCAATTGGTTTTAAAAATGGGACTGATGGTTCTTTTAAGACTGCCATAAATGCAATTCAATCAGCAGCAAGGTCGCATCATTTTTTAGGTGTAAATAATGATGGATTTGCTTCAATTGTTAATACTACAGGTAATCCTGACGGACATATTGTGCTAAGAGGCGGTTCGAAAGGACCGAATTTTGAAACTGATCACGTAAACAATATATCATCTGAACTTTTGAAAATTAATTTGCCTAATAAGGTAATGATAGATTGCAGTCATGGAAACTCTAATAAGGATTTTAAAAAACAATCTAATGTCTTAAGAAACGTCGCTCAGCAGATAAATAATGGTGAAAAAAACATTCTAGGCGTTATGTTGGAGAGTCATATTCAAGAAGGAAATCAGAAATTAGTCAAAAAAGAAAACTTAGAATATGGCAAAAGTATTACTGATGCTTGTATTGATATTAAGACTACTGAAAAGCTTTTAGAAAAACTTTATAACTCAGTTAGGTGAGTTGTAAATTGGTTATGAAAAGATTAAAAGATAAGGATGAAAAAATTGGAACTGTAAAATTATCTATTCCAAATATACTTATTTGTTCGAGAATTGTAGCGATCAAAGCAATTAATAAATAGTTGCTATTTAATTGCAAACCTCCCCAAGAACTAACTGAAATCAATACTAATGAGCTTGTTAAGAACATAGTAATAGTTCCTAATAAAGATTTTTTTTGATTAATTATTTGCCAGCTCTTAGATGAGAAGTTTTTTCCAATTAAGCCTGCAAATCCGTCTCCAAATGTCATTATAAAGAATCCAGCTATTAGCGAATTAGGGTCTTCATTCCAGAAGATTATGATTAGTAAAAATAAACTTAAGCAGTAAAATAATGTTCCGTAACTTTTCCTTTCGACATCTTCAATTATTGGAAATAATTTATAAATATAATTAATTAATATTAGGAAGAATATTATAAATGTAAAGGATGCCGCAAAAACCTTAGAGATCTCAAAATATTTTGCAATTGGAATTAAAGGTCCCATACCAATATGAATTATTTTTCTAAGTAACTCTTTATTATTAGGATTAATTTTTTTTAGAAATATCGCAATTAAAAATATCGATACTATATAGAAAATTATTAGGAAATATTTCAACAAATTTTTTATGCGACTTTTTGATGATTAGTCATTACTCTAAGTTTTAAAATAGCTTTTGCTTCTAGTTGTCTTACTCTTTCTCGTGACACATTAATTTGTCTTCCTATTTCTGCTAAGGTAAGAGGCTCTTCACCATCCAAGCCAAAGCGTAATCTCATTATTTTTTGCTCTCTCTCATTTAGTTGAGCCAACCATCCTCCTAAATGCTCTTTTTGAATCGTTCTGTCCATACCTTCCATAGGCTCTTCACCATTAGGATCAGGTATTAGTTCACCTAAAGTGCTTCTGTCCTCTTCTCCTCTTGCATGAGCATCTAGTGATGCACACGGAGCACTTTGAGACACTAAATCTTCTAAATCTTTTTGTTCTATTCCCATAGCATTAGACAGTTCAATTCTATTTGGTTGCCTTCCTAATTTATGTGAAAGCTCTCGCGATACTCTTCTCATTTTTGATAACTTTTCACTAATGTGTATCGGCAATCGAATTGTTCTTGCGCTATTATCAATCGCTCTTGTCATTCCTTGCCTTATCCACCAGTAAGCATATGTTGAGAATTTGTATCCCATGGCTGGGTCAAATTTATCTACAGCTCTTTCGAGTCCAATAGCACCCTCTTGTACTAAATCAAGAAGCTCTAATCCTTGATTTTGATATTTTTTTGCAACTGATACAACTAACCTTAAGTTTGCTGCCATCATTCTATCCCGTGCCTTTTTTCCCATCCTGATTTTTTGCTTATCTTTTAAATCTCTATCAGATTCAGCCTTATTAAAGACTTTTTTCATGTTTTGTACATGATGAGCCAACTCAATCTCTTCTGCTGCAGTTAGCAAAGGAACTCTTCCAATTGTGCTTAAGTAGTAGCCAATAGAATCAGTACTTTGTCTGACAGATCTTCGTTGATTAGTTTTTCCAGCATGGCTGGATTTTTCTGATTGGCTTGCGCGAGAAGTTCTCGCAGTATTTGGTAATCTAGGTTCTCCATTGTTGTTTGAAGAACTTTTTCCAGATTCCAGAGGGATCCCCATCACCCTGGCCTCCATAAGTGGATTTTTTAGAAAGTTAGCACTGAAATGGCAACAAAGACTACTTTTGCGTTGAAACTTAAAAGTCTAGATCATTCTTTTGTCCTCAGTTTCTGTGAGAATCATTGCTACAACTCACTTTATGTAAAATGAATAAAATGTTAAAATGTTAAAAATGTTAAGAAGTTTATTAAATTGTTATATCTATACAGTTAATGCCAACTTTTAATTAGTTGGAATTGAGAGTTTTGAATTGTTTCTTTTTTCATCCTTTTAGAATAATTTCCAGCTTCATCCATTACCCATGCGCAATCATTATCATTAAGATATATAAGTAATAAATTATATAATTCTTTCTTTAATTTGTTATCTTCAATTGGTGTTACAGCCTCAATTCTTCTGTCTAAGTTTCTTCGCATCCAATCTGCGCTACCTATAAAGGCCTCAGGGTTATTGTCATTAAAGAACCAAAATATTCTTGAATGTTCGAGAAAATGACCGATGATGCTTATGACGGTAATATTCTCACTAAGATTTTTACGCTTTGGATATAAACAACAGATACCCCTTACTATTAGATTTATTTTTACTCCACTGTTTGATGCTTTATATAGTAGTTCTATAATTTCTGGATCTACTAGAGAATTCATTTTTGCAATTATCTCGCCCCTCCTTCCATTTTTTGTATGGTTAATTTCTCTCTCAATCAGAGAAATAAATTTTTTTCTCATAGAGAAAGGAGAAACCAAAAGCTTTTTATAATTTTTTTGTTTTGAAAATCCTGATAAGAAGTTAAAGAGTTCGATAAGATCTGACGCTATATCAGTATCTGTGGAAAGGAATCCTATGTCTGTATAAAATTGAGATGTTATTGAATTGTAATTACCTGTGCCAATGTGAAAGTAATTTCTTAACCTACCCTTTTCTTTTCTTACGACTAAACATATTTTTGTGTGTGTTTTAAAACCAATTATGCCATAAACAACATGAATCCCAGCTTGCTCAAGTTGTTTTGCCCATTGAATATTATTATCTTCGTCGAATCTTGCTTTTAGTTCAACAAGTGTCATCACTTCTTTCCCATTTTCGGCGGCCCTCATAAGAGCTTCAATAATTGGTGAATCTTGAGATACACGATATAAAGTAATTTTTATAGCCATTACTAATGGATCATCTGCAGCTTTATTAATAAATTCTTCGATTGAGCTTGTAAATAAATCATAAGGGTGATGAAGTAATATGTTTTCTTTTCTAAGTAAGCTAAAAATTGATTTAAATTTCGTATTTGATAGGTAGCTTATATCTTTTAATGATTTATGTGTTTTGCCAATTAATAAATCTTCTTTTAGGTCTTTTCTTTTAATCTTTGTAAGTAAATTTAAGTCATCTAAACCTAATAGGCTTTTTGAAAAATAAATATATTCTTTTGTAATAGAAATTCCATCTATTAATAGATTTAAGATTTCTTCTGGAATTGTTTCTTCTACTTCTAATCTAACAACTTCTCCTCCTATTCTTCTTTTCTGAAGGCTTTTTTCAATTGCTAGAAGTAAATCATCCGCTTCGAGTTCTTTAAGCTCTAAGTCTGCATCTCTTGTAACTCTGAAGAAGGAATAGCTTAAACATTTCATCCCAGCAAATAATTTGTTTAAATTATTGCCAATTAAATCTTCAACTGTTATGAAAAAATGCTCATCATAATTATTTGCTTTAACAATTTCATTAGGAATTTGAACAAAACGCCCTATATTCTTAGTAGGGATTTTAATTCTTACGAACTGATTTTTAGATGAATCAGAATCAGTGATGATTGCAGCCAAATTAAGACTTAAATTACTAATAAATGGGAAAGGGTGAGCGGGGTCAACAACTAAAGGAGTTAATAACGGAAAAATAGAAGTTAGAAAGTAATTATCACACCATTTTTTTTCTCGATTTGTAAGATCTTGATATTGATTAATATGGATCCCTGATTCTTTAAGTTCATTTTTTAGCTTATGGTTTACATAATTTTCCTGAATTTTAGTTAAGCCTTTTACTCTTTTATTAATAATATTTAATTGTTCCAAAGGAGTTAATCCATCAATACTTTTTTTATTAATATCGGCCTCAACTTGAGCTTTTAAGGAGGCTACTCTCACCATAAAGAATTCGTCTAGATTGTTACTAAAAATCGAAAAAAATTTCATTTTGTCAAGAACTTTATAACTTTTTTCCATCCCATTTAGAAGAACTCTTTCGTTAAATTTGATCCAACTTAATTCTCTATTTAAATAATTTTTTTCTAACTTAAAATTCATTTTTCAATTTATTATTTATGAAACTAAGCTTCCCTGAAATAAGTATCATTGCCCCTAAAAGCATTATTGATGTAATACAAAAAGGACTCTTTGCTCCAATTATGTCATATGCGAGTCCAGCACCTGCTGCACCTATAAAAGTACCAAAACTTTGAAGACCTTGCAAACTTCCTAATATAGCTCCTTGAGAAGATGAATTTAGTTTTTTGGAGATTAGAGCTCTTAAACATGGAGTTACCAGGCCTGTACCACAAGCCAATATGGCAACTGCTGTAAATACTGAAGGAATTGAATTTTCTTTATTCGCAGCGATTATAAATAAGCATCCTGTCATTACCAATCCCGTGCCAATAATGCTCAATTTAAGTTCACCAAATTTTTTAACTAATGGTCCAATTAACCCACCTTGAACTACCATTGCAATAATTCCGACAACCACAAAAGTTAAACTTGCTATTTCAGGTGTCCATTCAAATGATTCTTTTAGGTATAAGACTAATATTGCTGTAAATCCATTAAAAGCCATAAAAAATATAAAGAATGCAAGGCAAAGTGTTCTTATAGATCTATTTTCAAACACTTTTTTTAGTTGTGAAAAAGGGTTTAATTCTCTTTTCCTGGGTAAACTTTTTCGTTTCTCTATTGGATGCGTTTCCTTAAGAACTCTAATTACAAGAAATAAATTAAGACTTGCTATTCCTGCGGCTACCCATACTGGTAAAGTCACGCTGAATTTGGCCAATGTTGTACCAAGACCAGGTCCCAATAAAAATCCTAAACCAAAGGCAACCCCTATTAAACCAAAAGTTTTTGCTCTGGTTTCTGGTGTGGAAATATCTGCCAATACAGCTGTCGCTGTTGCAGCTGTTCCCCCACTAATGCCATCAATTATCCTAGCTATAAATAGCAGGATAATTGGAAGTGAGGTTGCCCAAATAGGTAAAATGTTATTCCAGTTAAGACTGACAGTAATTGCAAATATTGTTAATCCAATAACTGAACCTGAGACACATACACTTATTATTGGTTTTCTTCCATATCTATCACTTAAAGCTCCAATTAGAGGAGAAACTGAAAATTGAGCAATCGCATATGTCCCAGCTAAAAAGCCCAAAGTACTTCCAGTACTATTAAATTTATCTAATAAAAAAGGTAATAATGGGAAGACAATACTTTCTCCAAGCCTGTCATTTAATAAAGTTATAAATGCACTTAAAAGTGTTTTCTTATTAAGATTTTTTGTTGTAGTTGAATTCAAGTTCTATTATGACGATTCATTGATTCTTTATTACTATACTTTACATATCAATCAAAAAAGTTGGGAATTGTTTATTTAGTTGGATCAGGGCCTGGAGACCCAGAATTGATTACTTTGAAAGCATTGCGACTTATAAAGAGTTGCGATGCTTTAGTTCATGATGCATTAATACCTCCTGAAATAGTTAAAGAGGCTAGTCCTAATTGCGAAGTAATTCATGTTGGTAAAAGGTCGGGTTGCTCCTCTTTCTTGCAAAAGGATATTAATCAATTGTTATTCAAATTATCTCAACAAGGTAAGAATGTAGTTCGATTGAAGGGAGGAGATCCTTTTGTTTTTGCAAGGGGTGGAGAAGAAGTATCTTTCCTAGAGCAGAAAGGAGTTCAAATTGAAATTGTTCCTGGAATAACGTCTGGTATTGCTGCTCCCTCCTACATTGGGATTCCACTGACCCATAGAAATGGAGCGAGTTCTGTTACTTTTGTCACAGGACATGAACAGGCAGATAAAAAAGAAAAAACAGTTAAGTGGAGAGAGCTAGCCAAATCAAGTGATAGCTTAGTGATTTATATGGGCATCAGAAATGTTGGATACATTGTTAATGAACTGCTTGCTGGGGGGAGAGATCCGAATACGGCCAGTGCTGTTGTACAAGAAGCTACTTTGAAGAATCAAAAATCTGAAATTACTAAATTGTCTAATTTGGTAGAAATAATAAAAGTTAATCAATTTAAATCACCTTCAATAATACTTATTGGAAAAATTGTTGAATTTCAAGTAAATAATTATGTAACCAAATTATCTGATGCAAAACTTGCAGAGAACAAAAAATTCTAAATATATAAACGATCCCAGAAATTCTTAATATCAAAATTTGATTTCAATTTTAAATCATTTACTTGAATTATTTGTTTACAACTAAGACTATTTATTGCTATCAAAATATCATTTTCATAAAAAAGAGGGAGTATATAATCTTCTTTGATCCATTTTAATTTTAATAACTTACTTACCATAATTCCTGGAAAGCAACCACTTTCTTTCCTTGGAGTAAGCCAAATATCATTTCTTTTTAGAAGTAAATTAAACGTTGTCCCACAGCAAAGTTCATTTTGAGTATTAAGTAATAATCCATCTTCGAAATTATTCTTATTAGCTTCAATTAAAACTTGAATTGATTGATTATAAGAAAATGTTTTGCATCTACTTAATAAGCTATATTCATTTCTTTTTTCTGTTTGACTTATTTCTACACTAATAGGATTTAAATTTAAATTTATTTCATGAAATTCAATCCATATATTACTAACTTTAAATCTATTATAATCGCTATGGATTTTAATTGTTCTATCTATATTTATACCTCTTGAATAATTAATTCTGATCGAGCCCAGTTGATTACTACTTAGTGATAATTTATTGATGCCTTCCTGAATTAAACTCATAATAAAGTTTTTTTCTAAGGTAATTTGAAAATTTAATAATAATAGAGTTTTATTAAATCTCTCGATATGTTCATTCAATAAAATAGCTTTATTGTCTTTTATTAATATTGTTTCAAATATTCCGTCGCTAAATTTTAATCCTCGATTTTTTATTGATAAGTTTATGCTCTCAATATCTTGCCATTTTCCATTATGCCAGCCTATATTTTTGTTCATTTTAATGAATTAATTAAAGGTAGAAGTTTCCATTTCATCTCTTCATTTTCTTCAGTGGGGTCCGAATCATATACTATTCCACAACCCGCATAAACTTTTATACTTTTATTTTTTAAAATAAATGATCTTATGAGAATATTACTATCAAATTCTCCATTCCAATCAATTTTGATAAAAGATCCACAGTAAGGACCTCTTTCAAAGCCTTCAATTTCAAATAGTCTTTGACAAGATCTGATTTTAGGAGCACCTGTAATCGATCCCCCTGGCCAACATGCCATTAATAAATCAATCCAATTTTTTTCTTTTTTAAGTTTTCCTCTTATTACAGATGTAAGATGATGAACTTTTGAATAGCTTTCTAATTTTAATAACTCAGGAACTATAATACTCCCTGTTTCACATACTTTACTTAGATCATTTCTCAATAGATCTACAATCATAATATTTTCAGCTCTATCTTTTTCATTCGTAATAAGATCTATAGCATTAAAAGCATCTAGTTTTTCATCTTTGCTTCTAGGCCTTGTTCCTTTGATTGGCCTTGTTTCAACAAACCCACTTTTATCAACTTTTAGGAATCTTTCTGGTGAAGCAGATAAGACTCCTTCTTTATTATTTTCATTACTTATTATTATCCCTCCAAAAGGAGCTCTTAATTCATTTCTAATTTTTAAATATATATCTAAAAAACTATATTTCTTTTTTGCTTTGATTTCACATTTTGTAGTTATATTTGCTTGAAAAATATCTCCTATTGAGATTAATTTCTTAATCTTCATAATACTCTCTTGAAAGACCTTAAAATTTTTCTCTAAATTTATTTCTGAAAAATCAAATTCTAATTTTTCATTTTTTTGTAGTTCTTTGGTATTAATATCTTCTATTATTTTTTTATATATATCAATTTCTTTTAATTTACTTCCTTCAACGAAAATTTCTTTATTAATTAAGTTTATCCTAATTATTGGATCATATGAAGCAATCCAAAGTGTAGCTATTTCGTTATTTTGCCATTTGTTTTTCATTTCTAACCATGCTCCTGCTTCATAGCTGAGCCATCCCATCCAAAATCCTTGATCTATTTTTTGTAATTTTTGAAATGGATTATCTTTCTCTTTGATTTTCTTACCTTTTCTGCATGAGATAATTGTCTGGGGTCTAACACCAAGAAGTGACCATTCTCCTGTCTCACTGCCATCACTGTCTAGCCATGAGAATCCCTCATTTCCATATTTCTGAGAAAATACTTTTGCTAACATCTCAGGTTCAATCCAATTATTTATTTTTATCTTATGAATTTTCATTGTTGTCCATACCTTTGAAGCCATTTTCTATAAGCTGATTCTCTTATTCTGCAACTATCGCATTTTTTGCATGGTTTTAATCCTCCAGCATAACAACTCCACGTATCATCTATATTTAGGTCATTATCAAATGCTAGTTGTATTATTTTTTCTTTATTAAGATTAATAAGAGGAGTCCAAATTCTAATGGGTTTGTTTTCTCTGCCTCTTTTATTTGAAAGATTTGATAACTGCTGAAATTTTGCTATGTAATCTGGTCTACAATCTGGATACCCTGAATAATCTAGTGCATTTACGCCCAGGCCAACTAAATCTGCATTTATAGCTTCTGCATAACTAAGAGCAACGGCAATAAAAATTGTATTTCTTCCAGGGACATAAGTATTTGGGATTAAATTCTTGTTTAAGCCTTTTGTTGGGAGCTCTTGTTTGTGATCTGTTAAGGAAGATCCTCCCCATATAGATAAATCAAGTTTAATTATTTTTAGGTCTTCAAATGCAAAGTGATCTGAAATTTTTCGTGCAGCATCTAATTCCTTTTTATGTTTTTGTCCATAGTCAAATGATAATCCAAATATTTTTGCGCCAGATTTTTTTGCAATTGCTGCAACGGTTGAAGAGTCTAAACCTCCTGATGAAAGAACAACTATTGATTTGTTTTTTATTCTCATTTGTTATTGAATTCTTAAATATTTATGAGTTTGAAGACTTAAAGACCAGTTAGGATTCATCTTTGCAAATTCAATTGCAAGTGCAAAACCTTTCTTATTTTCCCAGGCTGGTTGAACAAAAAAATTTTTTTTATTAAAAATATTACTTCTTTTTTCAATACTTATTACTTTTTTCATGATTTCATTCGCAAATTCAATATCTTTTTTATCATTGATAATGATTTTAATTTCATTACTTTGGCTTAGAAAATATTCTTTAGGAGGTTTATGCCTTTTTGGAGATAATGTGATCCAATCATAAGAGCCTGAAATCTCGTTAACTCCACTTGTTTCAATATGAATTTTAATAGGATTCTCTTTATCCAATTTATTTTTATTTTTAATTATTTTGCAGAAATCATTTAAATTATGTTGAAGAGGTTCTCCACCTGTTAATACTATAAATGCTGCCCCTTGTATTTTTGCTTCTATAATTTCATTCAAAAGTGATTTTATTGAAAATAAGGGAAATTGAGAACTATCCCATGACTGTTTAGTATCGCACCATGAACAACCAACTTTGCATCCAGCTAGTCTAATAAAAAAAGCACTCTTGCCACTATGAAATCCTTCCCCTTGAAGAGAGTGAAACTTTTCAACAACGGGTAAAAACTTTGTCATTTTGTTGTAGGGAAAAGTTTAAGTTTGTTTGCTTGATAGTTTTTGTGATGCCTTTATAAGCCCCTTAAATAATGGGTGAGGTTTGCCCGGTCTAGATAAAAATTCTGGATGATATTGACACGCCAAAAAATAAGGATGATCAGTAAGCTCTATTAATTCTACTAATCTTCCATCAGGAGAAGTTCCACTTATTTTATAACCGGAATCTAAGAACAAATTTTTATATGAATTATTAAACTCATATCTATGACGATGCCTTTCATAAACTACATCCTCATTATATAATTTTTTACCAATTGAATTCTTTTCCAATCTGCACGGATAAACACCTAATCTCATTGTTCCTCCAAGATCAATAATATCTTGTTGCTCTGGAAGTAAATGTATTACTGGGTTTTGTGTATTAGGATCTAATTCTGAACTTGAAGCGTCTTTTAATTTTAGAGTGTTTCTTGCCCACTCAATAACAGCACATTGCATTCCCAAACATAATCCTAGGAATGGTTTTTTCTTTTCTCTGGCATATTTAATTGCATCAATTTTACCATTTACTCCTCTATTTCCAAACCCTCCAGGTACAACAATTGCATCTACATCTTTAAGGTATTTATGCGCTGAATTTTCTTCAATTCTTTCAGCACTTACCCAATGTAAATCTAGCAATGCTTTTTCTTCGATACATGCATGCCTTAGTGCTTCTACAACTGATAAGTATGCATCTCCCAAATCAATATATTTACCAACTAATGCAATTTTGATGGGTTTGCCAGGGTTACGTAAATTATGAACTAAACTTTCCCAGCCTTTTAAATCACAGGTCTTGTTTTCAAGATCTAGAAACTTAAGGGTCTCTTTACATAAACCTTCTTTTCTTAGAGATAAAGGCACAGAGTAAATACTATCAGCATCTAATGCTTCAATTACAGAACTAACACTAACGCCGCAAAAACCACTGATTTTTTTCTTTAAACCGTCATTTATTTGTTTATCGCTACGGCATACAAGTAAATCTGGTTGGATGCCGATAGATCTTAATTCTTTAACAGAATGTTGAGTAGGTTTTGTTTTTATTTCTCCAGAAGTCTTTATAAATGGAAGCAAAGTTACATGTATATATGCTACGTCATTTTTATTTACATCATTTCTGAATTCTCTTATTGCTTCTAAAAAAGGGAGGGATTCTATATCTCCAACTGTGCCTCCAATTTCTGTGATTACAATATCCGCATTGCTATTTGAGGCAACTCTATGAATTCTCTCTCTTATTTCTCGTGTAATATGAGGAATCACTTGGACCGTCCCACCTTCATAATCTCCACGCCTTTCTTTATTGATAACAGATTGATAAATAGATCCTGTCGTGACACTATTTAGTCTAGACATTGCAGTGTCAGTGAATCTTTCATAGTGCCCTAAATCTAAATCTGTTTCAGCACCATCTTCTGTAACAAAAACTTCTCCATGTTGGAATGGACTCATAGTTCCTGGATCCACATTTAAATATGGGTCAAGCTTCAAAATTGAAACACTATAACCTCTTGATTTAAGTAGCCTGCCCAAACTAGCAGCTACTATCCCTTTCCCAATGCTGGATACTACTCCACCTGTAACAAATACGAATTTTGACATTAAATATTTTTAGTTAAACACAACCTCCTTTGTTTATTTTTACCAGAAAATCTTTTGAACATCCATAAATATCATTATTCTTCATTTGTTATTTCGATATTTAACTCTTGTAATTGTGATTTATTTATATTTGATGGAGCTTTGGTAAGTAGACATTTAGATTGTTGATTTTTTGGAAAAGCTATTGTTTCTCTTATTGAATCTGCTCCGATGATAAGCATCGCAATTCTATCAATACCAAAAGCTATGCCCCCATGAGGCGGAGCTCCCATTTCAAGAGCCTCAATTAAAAAGCCAAATTTATCTTCTATTTCTTCATCTGATAATCCAACTGCTTTTAAAACTTCCTTTTGTAAATCGGATTGATGAATTCTAATTGAGCCTCCTCCAATTTCTAATCCATTTAGAACGAGATCATATGCTTCTGCAGAAGAAGTTTCAATACCTTGATTTAAGTTTTCTTGATTCTTTGGGGAGCAGAATGGATGATGTAATGCTTCTAATCTATTTTCTTCCTCATTTATTTCAAACATTGGGAAATCAGTTACCCAGAGAAAGTTCCATTTTTTATTCTTACTATTACTTTCAACTAATTTTAGATCTTTGGCAATATATTGCCTTACTCTATCTAATGATTGGTTGACAATATTAGTTTTACCAGCTCCTAAAAGAAGTAAATCTCCATTCTCAGCATTAGTTCGTTTTAATAATTGTTTTATAAGTAATTCATCAAGATTATTTTTAATGGCTCCTATTGTATCAATCTCATTTTCTTTAACTCTTATAAAAGCTAATCCACCAGCACCTGCTTCTTGAGCAACTTGAAAAATATCTCCACCAGGTTTAATTCGAACATTACTGATGGTTGAATTTCCCCCTTTCACATTAATACATTTTATAGAGCCGCCAGAATTAATAGCTTTAGAAAAAATGTTAAAACCAATTTCACCTAATATGTCTCCAACATTATTTAAAAGCATTTCATATCTAGTGTCAGGCCTATCAGTTCCATAGTTTTCCATGGCATCACTCCAGGTCATTCTTGGAAACTCATCTTTGATTTTGATATTTAAAGTCTCTTCCCATATTTTTTTAATTAATTCTTCGTTAATTTTTATTATTTCTTCTTCATTAATAAAACTCATTTCAATATCTAATTGCGTAAATTCTGGTTGTCTATCTGCTCGTAAATCTTCGTCTCTAAAACATTTAGCTATCTGATAATAATTATTTAAACCTCCTATCATTAATAATTGTTTGAATAATTGGGGAGATTGGGGTAACGCAAAGAAATCTCCTTGTGATAGTCTTGACGGGACAAGAAAATCTCTTGCTCCTTCTGGAGTGGATTTTGTTAATAAAGGCGTTTCAACTTCAGTAAAGCCATATTGATCAAGAAAATCTCTTGCAATTTTTATTATTTTATGTCTTGTTTTAAGGTTATTAATTAATTTTCCTCTTCTTAAATCCAAATACCTATATTTAATCCTTAGCTCCTCTTTTGTATTTTCAAAATCATGAATAGAAACTGGAAATGGTAAATTATTTTTAACATGGTTGAGAATTTTTAAAACCTTTACATTAAGTTCTAGCTTTCCTGTAGAAATATTATTATTTATAGATTCTGTGGGTCTTTTTTTTAAAATTCCACTGACCTTTATTACAGTTTCATTTTTTAAGTTTTCAGCTTTACTAAAAAGATTCGAACCATCAGCAGGATCAAAAGTTAATTGTAGAAATCCGCTGTGATCTCTTAAATCAATAAAAATTACTCCACCATGATCCCTTCTTCTATCTACCCATCCACAAAGGTCAATATTTTTTCCAATATCAGAATCATTTAATTCATTGCAAATTTTGTTTCGCATTTAGGAATTTTTCTATTTATTAATTACCTATAATAATTGTTTTAGTGTCAAATTTGTTAATTCTATTTTTGTATAAACTTCTTTTTGGAAATAATACCTTTATAGATTTTATCTCTAATTATAACTTCAACTTCTTTATGTAGTTTTGAATAATTATAGTCAACATATCCTAAAGCAATAGGTTTTTTTAGAGTAGGTGACCAACTCCCGCTTGTTATTTCTCCAATTAATTTACCTTCTGAACATATTTTACAACCTTTTCTAGCGATAGCTTTTCCAAATATTTCAATACCAATTAATTTCTTTTTTAATTTTTGTGAAGAGTAATCCTTTAGACAATCTCTACCAAAGAAATCATGATTGTTCTCTAGATGAACTATCCACCCCAAACCTGCTTCGTAGGGATTTATATTTTCATTTAGTTCTTGACCATATAGTGGTAATCCTGCCTCTAATCTTAGGGTATCTCTTGCACCTAAGCCACAGGGAGATACTTTTTTTGATACTAAAAAGTCCCATAACTTAAAAGCTAAATCAGATGATAATAATATTTCTAGACCATTTTCCCCTGTATAACCTGTCTTAGAAAAGAATATTTTCCCGTAGTTTGAAAATTTTTTTAAAATTTTATATTCACAACTGAAATTTTGTAAATGAGAGATTGAATATTCTCCCCATTCTTCAAATAAGGAAAATGCTTTTGACCCCTGGAGAGCAATTAGTGCCATTCCCTCTTTTGCGTTTGATAAATATAGTTTTTCATTACCAAGATTATTTGTAAGCCACTTAAATACAATATTAAATCTACTCGCATTTACTATAAGGAAAATTTCAGTACAATTGTTTTCTTGTTTACCATTATCATAGATGATCAAATCATCAATAATACCCCCAGATTCGTTTAACATTAAAGAATAGCAACTTTGCCCTTCCGAAAAAGAGTAAATATTGGTTGGGAAAAATCTTTGTAACCACTCTTTTGGATTCTTACCTTTAATAGAAATAACACCCATATGTGAAATATCAAAAAACCCTGCAGACTCTCTTACCGCTTCATGCTCTTCGATTAATCCAGAAAAAGATATAGGCATTTCCCATCCTGCAAAATTTATTAATTTTGCGTTAAATTCAGAATATTTTTTATGTAAAGGACTTTTTAGTAATTCCATATATTATTTAGTAAATTCCATAACTCTCTTAAAAGTAAATCTTTTTAATGCTAATTGTCTAAAGTCATAATTAAGCTTCTTGTAACTTTTGCAGCAACTATGCTACTTACCCCACTTAAATCAATTTCAGGTGATAATTCAACAATGTCAGCCCCAATCAGGTTGAAATTATTTAATGTCTCTACGACTACTTCGAAATCGTTCCAGAAGAAACCACCGGGTTCCGGTGTTCCTGTACCAGGCAGCAAGCTTGGATCAAACCAATCTAAATCTATGGTTAAATAAATTGGAAATTTTTTTACTTTTTCTAAAGCTTTAAGTAAAGATTCTCTATTAACTTCATGAAAATCTATCAGTTGTTTATTCTCTCTCATTTTTTTAAATTCTTCTTTGGTTCCGCTTCTTATACCAAGTTGAAAAATTTTTTTGTTTGGAAGTTTCTCAATACATCTTTGCATAGTACAAGCATGACTATTAATATTATTTAAATATGACTCTCTTAAGTCTGCATGTGCATCCAGTTGAATCAACACTAAGTCTGGATATTTTTCAACTAAAGCTTCTATGGCACCAGTAGTAATTGAGTGTTCTCCACCTAGCATTAAAGGTTTTAAATTATTTTCAAGTAAAGCTTTTGTTGCTATTGAAACTTTTTTAATAACTGATTCTGTATTATTTAAATCTATTATTAATGATCCAAAATCAACATATTTAATATTTGAAAGATCTTTGTCTAATCTGGGGCAATATGTCTCTAAACTTTGACTAACATTCCTAATCGCGTTTGGACCAAATCTTGTTCCTGGTTTAAATGATGTTGTTCCATCATAATTAACTCCAAATATTCCTATAGAGCTTTCTTTTATATTCCTTTGAGATCCCATATATAAGGATCCTTCATTATCAAATATTTTGCGATGATTCACTTTGATTTGCCCTCCTCCAATAATGCTTTATAAATTTTATTAGGCATCATTTTTAAAGCACCTGACTGATAATTTAAATTCCAAATATCACAACTTTGTTTAATTAAATCTATTTCTTTATTTTTCCCTTTTAAAAATTCATCTTTATTATCGGAAGCGAATGTCCAGCTCCATATACCACTAGGATAAAAAGGCACAAATGAGTACATGGTTTGTACCTGAGTAAATGTTTCTTTTATTGATCTTATTATATTTAAATGTTGTTCTTGAAAAGATTCAGGGGACTCACTTTGAGTTGCTATTATTCCTTTATTGTTTAATATTCTTTTACATTCTTTGTAAAAGTCTTTACTGTATACTCCTTTCGAGAATCCGGAGGGATCAGAACCATCAATCAATATTACATCGTAATAATCATCTGTCATATTCTTAACCCATTTAAATCCATCATCAATATGAATTTTTAATCTCTTATCGAGCCAAACTTTATTATTGATTTTAGTTAAATATTTTTTTGATATATTTATAACCTCGTTATCAATTTCTACCAAATCTATATTTTCTACTTGTTTATATTTTAAACATTCTCTCGCTGTTCCTCCATCACCCCCTCCAATAATTAAGATATTGGAAATCTCTTGCAAACTGCTTAAAGCAGGATGAACTAAGCATTCATGATAATATTTTTCTTCTTTATCAGAAGTCATCCAGCAACCATCAAGCATTAATGCTCTACCATATTCATTGGTTTCTAAAACTATTATTTCTTGAAGGGGACTCATTTTTTTTTCTATAATTTTTCCTTTTAATCCATATCGTGATCCCTTATGATATTCATCTAACCAGGTTAAATTTTCATTCATCTTCTTATTTTTTTCTTGATTCAAGCTTGGTTTTTGCTAGTTTCCAAAGTTTTTTAAAATCATTGTTTGATGTTGCATTAATTCTATCACCAATAATTTCTTCTATAATAGATATCCTTTGTAAGAATTTTTTATTGGCTAAATTTAATGCCTCTTGAGAATTTATCTTAAGAAAAAAAGATAGATTGATTAATGTAAAAAAAATATCACCAAACTCTTCTATTATATCTAATGTATTATCCCTATTAATAGCTTCTTTGAGCTCTTCAATCTCTTCAATTAACTTTTCTAGTATTTGACTACTATTTTCCCAGTAGATACCTATATTATCTAATTCTAAAGCAATTGTTTCAGTGGCCATTATTGGCGGTTTGTTTTGTATTTTGGATATTAAATCCATACTGCTGAACTTTTCTTCATCATGTTTTCTCTCTAATCTTTTTTGTTCTGCCCATATTTTATTTGCGACTTGAATTGAGACTTTTTCTTTTTTTTTAAAAATATATGGATGTCTTGATATTATTTTTTGATTAAGTAATTCAATGACGTCCTTAAGTTCAAATTCTTTTTGTTTTGAACTAATTTCTGAATGCAACATTATTTGAAGTAGGATATCACCCAATTCCTCAGCAATACTTTGTTTATTTTTTATTAAAAATGCATCTATAAACTCGTTGCTTTCCTCTATTAAGTATGGAATTAGTGTTTCGTGGGTTTGGCTTGTATGCCATGGACACCCTTCTTTATCATCATGTAATAAATGAATATTTATTATTAATTGATGGAAGTTTTCTAGAGCCTCTGCATCTGATTTATTAATTATTCTTTTATTTTTATCATTATGCATAAGAAAACCATTAATTAATTCAATTTTGCCTTAATCATGAAATATTTGAAAATTAT
>CETG01072527.1_pt1 | contig 17966 bp, 7 predicted proteins | sample 361471 | NCBI WGS metagenome assembly CETG01 (sample SAMEA2622696, study PRJEB7988) | marine metagenome | isolation source: saline water (ENVO:00002010), including | reverse complement strand
AGGATGCTCAACCTCGTCGGGAGTATCCGATATCCAAGACCTCGTCACAGTAACTGTGTGACGACCGTCTGCCATCAAGGTTGGCGTAATTGGCTATCGGATTGTCTAGATTGACATTCAGTCCCTCAGAAGCGCTTCCTCATTGCGCTGGCCCAGCCATGAAACCACACCAAGCTCGGCTGCTACTACCATCAGTGCAATCAACAGCGTAACGGGTTGAGTGATACCTTGAACGAAGATTAAGGCAACTAGCACAGCCAGAATAAGATCAACTAGGCCCCAAATTCTGAGACCTCTACGAAGTTGTAGAATACCAACAATCCAGACTGTAGTTGAAAGCATGATTAGCAAGGCTGGCAATATTATCGAAGTCGCATATCCGAATAATGCAAACATCACAAGCAGCATATGCGAGTTTACTGCCAACATCATAGTCCACTTTTCACCCTTGAGTGGAACAGTCATCGCGCATAGAGCCACTAGTAGTAGTCCAGTAATTAGTGTGAGCAATGGCAGAATTTCAATCGAAGTATCGAACCAAGGTCCAGTAGATAGTAGAGCAATGAGTCCGGATGGAATTGCCATTCCAACTGCAGTCGGTTGGCGATATCTCCAGCCCTGTTCTAAGCAACTGGCTACTGCTAGTATACCAGCCGGTCCGAAAGATAGCATGACAACAAAGAGACCTCGTACTCCTCTTCCCGAGGCCCCCTTCCAGTCATCTCGTTCAAGCTCTACTCTCTTTCTATCGACTAGGATATCTGTCATCACGCAAAGTATCAGAACAGATTCCAGTAGCATCCAAGGCAGTCTCCATTGCATAATGTCTCCCTCGAACGGGTTGACTGTTAGCGGGAATGGAAGTGCTTCAATCATCACCGCCCCTAGCACCCTGCCTCCGAGCAGAGGTAGAACAATCCAATCTAGGGCGATGGGGATCCTATCCAGGAGTCTATCTTTACCGATCAGTGAAATTGCAGACAATGCGAGCAGTAGGGCGATCAGAACAGCCATGTCTAGCAATTGCCTGTTACTGCTGCCTGGGCCCAAGTGAGATATGACATGAATCGCTACTAGACCTACTATTGCCAATGCGATTGGCATCTCCATACCCAAGATATGCGGTAATTCGAGATCTAGTCGTTCACTCCTCGCTCTAGCGATAGCGATTAGTGCAGTCAGGAAGATACCAATGGTCACTAGCAGCAGTGGATTCGGTCCAGTAAGCAGTCCAATGAGAATCCCCGATCCGAGTACCAATACTAGGATTGCCAGAACTACTGTTGGTCTGTGGCTGACATCAGTAGCGTACAGTTCAGCCAAGTCATCAGTTTCTCCCTTGTCCCTACTCTTCTTTCTCTTGGACTCCATCTCGCCAAGAATCGGGTCGTATGACGAAATACTTCCTTCATCGACTTTCATCGCCTCAGTTGCCATCTGGATTCTTGCATCTCTCTTGGCTATGCTCTTGAGCTCGGAACGAATCTCCCCTCTAGCCACTAGCCATATTGAACTCACAGCAAACATCGTGAGAGAAGCGGCTTGCGCCGTTGCATTCTCCTGCGAGTAAGCTAGAGCTGAGGTAATTACTAGCAACCAGAGTGCAGCGAGAGCGGGATTGAGCAATTTCTCGATTGTACCAGAGCGAGGTAGATAGATTGCTAGAACACCAGCAGCCAGAGCGACCGATAGCATTGCCGAATCAAAGACAGGTAGGATGTCAGTTGAGTCCAGTTCCAGTACTGGCTTATGGCCCGAGAGAGCCAGTAGGATTGGCATACTCATCAGTGCTAGCCCACCGGTGTAGAGACTTTCTCGAGAACTACCTCGAACAAACATTAGGATCATTAGACTCAGGCACAGCAAGACAGAGAGTGGAACAAACAAACCATTCCTCCATTGCATCGCTATCAGTGATATAGTCAGAATAGCAGCCATTGACAACGGCTCTCCAACCCTCACACCCACGACCTCACACACTAGATGTAAAGCGACCAACATGGAGACTAGAATCAGCAGCGTAATCGCGTTGAATCCACCAAACTGAGACATCATTAGGATTGTCAGCATTGGCAACCATAGCCCAATTGACCACAGTTGTAGGGCACCCGAGTCTCGAATTGACGCAGAAACTTCACTCAATCCGAGGAACTTGGATGCGAGATTAACTCCCTCTTCACCCATCCTGACATTGACTACTATCATGAGAATGCAGGCGGTGACCAGATACGCTCCTAATGGAAACGGCTCGAGATCAATCATACTTCCAGGATCAATCTTGTCGTTTGCAACCAGTAGCGTTCTAATTGTCTCCTCTGATAGCTCCTCAATTAGGACCCAACTCCAAGGGAGCAGTACAGTGATTCCAGCCAAAGACGGGGACTTCCTGTTGACTGCAAGTACTGCTGTTCCTATGTGCATAGATGCGAGCAGCCCCAGCAGTAAGGCACCACCGTCTCCACCAGCATCCGAGGCTTCAGTAGGCACCAGTATGACTAGCAGAGAAAGTACGACAATAGAACCGATCCATAGTACTCTATCAGTTACTCTATCTTGGTCGCGCAATAGGACGAATCCAGTCACAATGGTCGCTAAGATTGTGAACAGTTCGTACGAATCAATCCATGCAACTAGGTCTCCTGAACCCTCTCCGAGGATTAGTATAGTCACTAGTGGGACTGTTGATATCCCTAGAGGCGCCATCACACGCATCGAGTCTACGCCTCTGACAACAAGATATGAACCACCGAAACAAGCGCCTAGGAAAGATACCATCCCAAGTGCGTATCCCACATCCTCGCGACTGGAAGCAACGGCCATTAGAGCGCCCACCATACCCATTGAGACCGAGACTCCCCAGAGTCCGGGCTGACCAAGCCCGACCGCTTTGAACGCCTGAGAGAACCAATTCTCCTCGCGTGCGAAGAGAGCAGCCATGGTAGCGTTGATGGCTGAGACAATCATCAGCAGGATGAACAGTAGTAACGAGTCTTCTAGAGCTAAAATACGTAATGAGCCAAGCTCGAATCCGTCGGTAATCGCATGCATACCAATCCACAGATTAGACGCCGCCACACCGAGAGCAGCCAGATTTCCAGACTTCCTATGCAAAGCTAGGCCATGGACTAGCATAGTAGCGATCAGTATCATGCCAGCGACACCAATCTCGCCGACTACTGAGCCAACAGTCGACCCGATTGCCAACAGAACAAGAGTAGACTGAGCAGCAATCGCATCGTGATTATGACGATAGGCAACAAATACATTGGCCACTACCAAAGCCAGCAGAAGAACGCCCAATGCTTCGATTCCGATGTAATCCCAACGATTGAGTTCGATTGCTAGCCCATACAGTACCTTCATTGAGATGATTACCCAAGTAACTCCTAGGAGTTTCATTCTTGGATTGGGGACCCACATCTCCCCGAGCGCAAATCCAACCGATGCCAGTACAACAAGAACCACTATCGCCAATAGCGGCGAGAGTGCAAGCCCAGCCTGTACACCTATCGCGCTGTAGACAAGAATCATCGCAATCATCAGACCCCAGTTCACACCTCGCTCACCCTCGACAGCAATCTCGGTCACAATATCGCGTTCAGGAGGGATTGGTACTGTTCCATCTTCCTGGATTGCCCCGGCCTCAGTCCCATCGGGCTTCTTGAACGGATCGAACACTTCTCCAAGTGCCTCATCGACTGCAGTTGCAAGCTCCTCGCGACTCTCCTCAGTCCTTTCTTCAGGGATTTCAATATCCCCTAAATCGATGTCAATTGAGCGCCGAAACTCCTTCTCGCGGATGATTCTATCATCACGCTCTTCGCCATCCATTGACTCGTTACCGAAGCCGCTCCTGCATAATCGCATCCCCGCCGAGAACCCCCCAGAAGCCGGCTTCGCCGAGAGTTTGCAAATTACCGTTCAGCCGCAACGCTTGAAGGGTAAATCTTGGCGTAGGGCGTCATGGAGTCATCCACCATGCCCGGCGACTCCCGCAACTTTGCCACCCCTCTGGCCTCTCATGGCTTGGACCCCGAAGGCTCAGTCCATTGGAATCTAGACTGGGAGTCTCTGCATGAGACAGCTGTAGAGTTGGGAGAAGCAAAACTCACTGACGATGATGTTCTTTTGGCAACAACTGGAGAGCGGACAGGTCGCTCACCAAACGATCGATTCATCGTAGACGAGGCCGGCATGGCCGAGGATGTCCTATGGGGAGAGGTAAACAGGCCAACTGCTCCAGCGGTTTTCGAGAGACTTCTAGCCAAGACTAGAATTCACCTGAACTCAGCCGAGAATCTGTTCGTCAAGGACGCATTCTGCGGGGCCGATCCAGATTACAGAATGCCCGTACGTCTGGTCACAGAGAAGGCTTGGCATGCAGCATTCATGCACAACATGTTTGTTCGCGCAACCAACGAGGAGCTGGTAGATCATGTCCCTGAGTATACCATCCTACATGCGCCAGATTTACAGTCTAGCATGAGTGATGGAGTAAATTCTGATGTGTTCGTAATAATTGCACTTGACAGGAAATTAGTTATCATTGGAGGAACCCATTACGCGGGTGAGATAAAGAAGGCAATTTTCACCATCATGAATCACATTCTACCATCAAAGGGCCTACTGCCTATGCATTGCTCCGCGAATACGGATGGAGACAATACTGCCCTGTTCTTCGGACTCTCTGGGACCGGCAAGACCACCCTTTCTGCCGACCCCGGAAGAGCACTGGTAGGAGACGATGAGCACGGCTGGTCAGATAACGGCGTGTTCAACTTCGAGGGCGGATGCTATGCCAAGTTGATTAGACTCTCAGAGGAAGACGAGCCGGCGATTTATGCCACAACAAAGATGCCCGGCTCAATTCTCGAAAATGTAGTCCTGAATGCAGACGGAACTCCCGACTTCGACAATGGCTCTCTGACCCAGAATACAAGAGGCTCATATCCAATTGAGTACATTGAGAACCGAACTCCTAACTCGATGGCAGGAAACCCGAAGAATGTCGTTTTCCTGACTTGTGATGCCTTCGGTGTACTACCGCCACTATCCAAGTTGAGCCCAGAGCAGGCCGCATATCACTTCATGTCCGGTTACACTGCTAAGGTCGCCGGTACAGAGATTGGAGTTACCGAGCCACAGGCGACCTTCTCTACCTGCTTCGGAGCCCCGTTTATGCCCCGCCATCCAAGCATCTACGCAGACCTACTCTCAAAGAAGATTCGTGAGAATGAAGCCAAGTGCTGGCTCATCAACACTGGTTGGGTCGCTGGTGGTGCTGATGCTAGCAGCCGAATCAAGATACGCTGGACACGCGCTCTACTCAATGCAGCACTCGACGGCGATCTCGATGATGTTTTATTCGTGGAAGATCCAAGATTTGGATTCCAAGTCCCAACCACTTGCCAAGGAGTCCCGGACAATATCCTCCAGCCTAGAGAGACATGGCACGATAAAGAGAGATATGACAATGTGGCCAACTTGCTAGCTCAGATGTTCATAGAGAACTTCGAGCAGTATGCAGAAGGTTGCAGTGAGGAAGTTCTCGCATCTTCTCCTAAGGTTGTGGTCGCATGAAACCTTCATCGAAAGTGAAGAAGGGGCCAATTGGAATCCTAATCAGTTTAATTTGCGTAGTAGTAGTTCTGAGAGAGTTCAGCCGAATTGGTCTGATTTAGGTTATCGATAGTATCTGCTATTAACTACAATTAGTACTCATTCCGTTCGCTCGGATTATCGCTGAAGTACTGAATGAACTCATATTCATTACCATCGTGATCGAAGAAGTAGTAGCGGTGTCTGTGAGGGTGGTCTAGGTAGATTGCTCCCTGATTGTAGCCCGCCTCAATCATGCGCTTGGCCAATGCTGCTGAATCATTTACGACGAATCCGATGTGATTCATACCAGGGTGAACATACGGTTTGTGCGGCCCCTTTTCAGTCGCCCCACGGTCCTCAATGCACAGGTAGGAGTCTTCCGTGCCGACATGTACCCAGCGCTGTGCTTTATCGCCCCCTCCTTCGCCTCGAATACTGAATTCTGGCATTGCTGTCAGTAGGAAACGAATGGTTTCATCTACATCTGTGGATGTCATGTTCAGGTGCTCTAGGAAAGGCTTCATGTAATTATGAGGGCCAATCTGACTTATGTTGCCATCGGTAACCAATATACTGTCTTGCAAATAACCGTATATATGCGCGAGCAAATTTGTCAGAGCATGGATTCTGAAGCCATGGAAGCCCTTTGGAATACTCTAGAGTTGCAACTCGAGACTTGGAAGACTGAGTCAGAGACTTAGGATCATAGCCGCTGTCGAGCATGTCTCTGAGCATCAACAGCACATATGGCTGCCATGTGAACAACTTCGCGTACACTGTCGCCTCGTTGTAGAACATGGGCTGGTTTTGACAAGCCCTCGAGAATTGGACCAGTCATTTCGGCACCTGCTATTCTCTGTAGCAGTTTGTATGCGATATTCGCAGAAGCGAGATTCGGACAGATTAGTACATTGGCAGCACCCTCTAAAGTCATGAAAGGATACTCTTCTTGGATGTCAGGAACCAGTGCTGTATCTGCCTGCATAGGGCCGTCGATAATCAGGTCAGGATCCAATTCCCTTGCAATCGTAATCGCCTCCTCAATTCTGTCAGTCCTCAGTTCAGGCGAGGTTCCAAAGTTAGAGAAAGATAGCATAGCCACCTTTGGCTTAACTCCAAATCTCCTTGCAACCTTTGCGGTCTGGACTGCAATCTCGGCTAATGTGCGCGAATCAGGATAGATGTTGATGGTTGCATCGCCGATGAACATCAGCTGACCGTTGACAGTCATCATATACATCCCGACAATTCTGTGTGAATCCGGATCAGGCCCGATGGTGTGTAGACACGGCTTGACGATGTCAGGATAGTGGTGTGAAACCCCTCCAAGATAGCCATCTGCATCCCCCATCTTGACCATCATTGGTGCGAAGTATGTGGCAGACTTCAGTAGGCGGACAGCATCCCCGCGAGTAAGTCCCTTACGACCTCTCAGATTGTGTAACTCATCAGCATAGGTTGTCCTCCTGCGCGGGTCGTATCTGACATCAATGGTATCACACTCAAAGTCGAGACCCATCTCCTCCTTCACTGCCTCAATTCGTTCCAACTGCCCGAGCAGAATCGGCTCGCAGATTCCCTCCGCGATGCACTGTGATGCGGCCTTGATAATAGTCGGATCTTCTCCCTCAGAGAATACGATTTTCTTCCTATCCTTGCGGGCGATATTGATTACACGCCTCATTATTGAGCGTGTTAGTCCAAGTCTAGACTCCAACTCTTCTCTGTACCTCTCTACATCGAACTCATCTGCAGAGATTCTTGCCACTCCTTCATTTACTGCAGACTCAGCTACTGCACTAGCCTCCCAGATGAGAACTCTAGCATCGAATGGCTTTGGAATCAGGTACTCAGGTCCGAACTGTAGCTGCTCGCCTCCATAAGCGGCAGCAACATCGTCAGGAACCGGTTCCTTTGCGAGTTGTGCTATGGCATGGGTAGCGGCCATCTTCATACCCTCAGTGATTTCCTTGGATCTCACATCTAGAGCACCTCGGAAAATGTAGGGGAATCCGAGAACATTGTTAATCTGATTAGGGTAGTCCGAGCGACCGGTCGCTACTATAGCATCCTCGCGCACAGCATAGACCTCTTCTGGAGAAATTTCGGGGTCCGGGTTTGCTAATGCGAAAATCAGCGGCCTATCAGCCATCTTCGAAACCATCTCACTGCTTACTATGCCGCCCTTTGACAGGCCTAGGAAGACATCCGCATCCTCCATTGCTACAGCGAGGCCACCATCGGGGATGTCGAGAGCGAATTGGGCCTTGTATTGGTTTAACTCACCTGCCTCGTCACGTGACTTTGTGATGATTCCAGTTGAGTCGACTAGAACTATGTTGCTAGGCTTTACTCCGAGCCTTATGTAATGGTGAGCGCATGAGATTGCAGAAGCACCTGCTCCTGAGACTACGACCTTGATTGAATCAATATCCTTCTCGACTACTTCTAGACCGTTTAGGAGGGCCGCACCAGAGATAATCGCGGTACCGTGTTGATCGTCGTGCATTACTGGAATATCGAGTTCGGCGACCAATCTCTTTTCGATTTCAAAACACTCTGGAGCTTTGATATCCTCGAGATTGATTCCTCCGAATGTAGGAGCGATTGCCTTTACTGCCTCTACGAACTCATCTACATCTGTCCTGTCAACCTCAATGTCAAACACATCAATATCTGCGAACGCCTTGAACAGCAGACCCTTTCCTTCCATCACAGGCTTGCCTGCCAATGCCCCAATGTCGCCCAGTCCCAGAACTGCAGTTCCATTACTGACTACGGCGACAAGATTGCCCTTTGAGGTATACTTGTAGGCACTGTCTGGATCACTTTCGATTTCCTTGCAAGGGTATGCTACACCGGGCGAATAGGCCAGTGATAATTCGCGTTGAGTACCATGTGGCTTAGTAGGTACTACGGTGATCTTCCCAGCCGGCTTCGATGCGTGGTACTCCAACGCGTCCTCGCGCAGACCATCGTCCTCCATCGGCTTCCCTCCGGGGACAGCCGGCATACCCCTCTGCTATGATGCTATCCTAATGAGGAAATATGCATTATCGGCCTTGTATAGCGCGGTATTGTGTTTTGGGCTTTCAATGGCTGTATCACAAATTCCGCCTACGGCGGGTGAGCATTGTTCAATCACAGACCCACTCCTTTCTTAATCTCCTCAATGACGCGACAATTTGTGTCAATGGTTAGTTTCCGCGACCTACGGTCGCAACAACGTCAGGCTATACTCCTAGCCGCTCTTATGCTGGCTCTACCATGGGCCATGGCACCCCCTGCTGATTTGAATACAGAATTCGAGTCCAACACAAATCCTAGGGCATGGGGTGCTGGAGGTAGTAATGACACAGGTTGGATTACCCTAGATGCAAATGGTGCCGACCCTGCCAATGGCACCTTTGCCTATGCCGACTTGTTCCTCGACTTCGCTCCCGGAGCCCAACTATCCAATCTGACTTTCGAACTCGCAGTTGATGGCAGTGAGGGCTACTGGGCAACTGAGCCGCAAATTACTCTGATGGATACGCAGACTCCTATTCTCGATTGGAGAGACTACGGTGACCTCGGACGACAGGACATGTTCACCGACAGCCCCCCCGAGGTTGAGGATGGAGTTCTCGACACTTGGCTCCAACCGAATTCTGTTAGCGATGCATCGTGGCTCCTTCCCAGCGGAATCACCATCGATGATCTTGTAATCCAGGCTTTAAGACCAGCCGATCCGAGAGTCTCATTCTCAACAACTAGCGTCTTGATCCAGGATAGCGCTGCCAACCCATTGGATGGCAGATTATACATTCTACTTGATAACGACCTGCTTCACTTGGATGACCAAGCCAGCAAGAAGATCATCGAAATCGAGCTGGGTGTCAATGGCAGTAGCCTCGCTATCGACGATTCACAGAATCGACTACTAATTGGAACTCAAGATGGCAGAATACTATCTCGAAGCCTAGTAGACTCATCCGAGCAGGCAGATTTACTCAACTGGAATGAAGACACTCCGATTGATGCCATCAGTGTAGATAATCAGGGAATCATATGGTTTGTATCTGATTGTGAACTGCATTACATCACACCAGGTCAGAGTACATTCACCACTACCAACTTCTGCTCATCGGACCTGTCTGAGAGTCCGACAGATATCGCAGTCATCTCAGACACGGTTTACATCGCTACATCTGAGAGTGGCGTTAGAGTAATCGAATACAGTACTTCATCTGATTCTTCAGGAATCTCAGTTACCATCGGCAGCAATTCTCAGTGGAGCACGGGAAACTCGCTGACTTCAAACATAATTTCTCAGTTGCAGGTATTGGACTCGCTACTATTGATTTCTACAATTGGCGGCGGAGTCAACCGATATGACACATCATCCGACTCCTGGCTTGCTACTTGGTCGACTAACAATTGGCTCTCATCGAATGTTGTTAGAGGTATGGCTCTGACCGATGGTTGGCTACACATTCTTGCAGGCAGTACAGTGCATGCCTACGATACCGCAGCTCTATTGTTCAGATCCCAGAGGCAAATTACAGACATGGGCCTAGTTGGTACTGCCAACTCAATCGTCGCTTGGCCCGCTGTGGAGCCAAGAGGACCTTCTACTAGCATGATGATGGTAGGAGACGGCTCAGGAGTCATGGCCAGACAAACAGGAGAGTCTCTCGACGGTACGATTACTCTAGTCAGTAGCCCGTCGACTTCGCAGATGGAAGCCGTAGCACGCATCGATGACGGAGAGCAAGGCGAAATCTGGATTGGAGGTGGTAGCACAATCGATCGATTCGATGAGAAGACACAAGTCTGGAGAACTCCGATTGACTTGACTGACTATGTCAACAATCCATCTGCGGTGACCTCAATTGTCCAAGACGACCAAGGCATGGTATGGGTGGGAACTCTCAACGCTGGCCTAATCCGCCTGCAAGCGGATAATGGAAACTTCCAGGGAACTGCATCTGGAATCAGTTCAGACCATGTTTCTAGCCTAGCATTCGACCTGAATTCACACACTCTAGTTGTAGGTCACCATGAATCCGGAATTTCACTCATCAACACCTCGACAAACACTCTGATTGAGGTGCTGACAGTAGAGGATGGATTAGACTCTGATACCATTACTCAAGTTGCTACAAGATATGGTATCGCCTACATTGCCACTCCTGATGCAGGTGTTATGAGAATCAATTTGTACGATGTTTCGATTATGGGTTCATGGCAGTCGCTAGGTGCTGACAATCTGGAGGCTACCCCTGTAGCAGTCGATGGTGACACCATCTACCTAGGACTCACCGACTTTGGAATACTAGTGATTGACAGACTGACTGGAGATATAACCGATCATTGGACTCAAGATGGCATTCTTCCTGATGACGATGTTCTTTCGCTCCATATGGACTACTACGGTGGCCTATTGGTAGGAGCAAGGGTCTCGAATACTGGTGCTACAGGAAATGGAGGATTGGCCCGCTGGGACGGAAACGGCTGGCAGATGCTAGAGACATCAATTCCCGGTTGGAACAACGATCCATACGTATTCTACGATGTATCCAGCGATGTCAATGGAATCTACGCTGGTACAAACAGGGGTGCTTGCATGTGGAATTGGAGTTATGATCTGCAAGACTGTGTCTCTAACCAAGATGGAATGCCTTCTCGCCAAGTCTATTCTGTAGCAAAAATTGGAACAGACAGATTGTATGCTGGTACCAATCAAGGAGCTGCTGTAATCAACACGCTGAATGGATCAGTCATAGATGTCTGGAACGCCGGTGATGACACTCAGAGGGCTCGCACTGTGAAAATTGGAGACATCCTATATCTTGGATTTGAGAACACGGGAATCGCTCGTTACGATTTGGTAAATCAAACCTGGCTACAATCTTGGGATGGATCTCAAGGATACATCTCTGACGACGATGTTACTGCTCTAGTCCACGGCAGGGCAGAAGGTACATTGTGGGCCGGTGGAGACTTCGGACTTACTCTCATTGATGTCGTAAACAACACAGTGCTGAAGAGTTGGAATAGAGGAAGCAATACCGACGGACCGACTCTCTCAAACACTCCACCTGCCGACATTGAAATCATCGGTGATGTTTTGCATTATTCGCTCCAAAGGAGCAACTCTTGGTGGGCTTCCAACGATGATATCTATCGAATCCACCTCAACAATAACACCAGTGCAACAATACTGGATGTCGGTGGAAAGATAGGCTCATCCTCAGTAGTGATGGGAATAGGAGAGGTCGGAGAGGAGCTATGGATCGGTGCTCGCCCTACTCAGTATTGGAACAATGGTGACGGCACTATTGTCAGATGGAATACTACATTGGAGGCTTGGGAGGAGAATCTCGATACTATCGGTAATGTATTGAGAGTAAACGCTCGTTTCCTAGGTGACTGTTTCCCGTTGGATCCAGACTCGTGTGAGATGTGGGTTGCATATGGCGACAATATCATGCGGAGATTCCAGGCTGCTAACATGACTCTACTCGATGAGTGGGTCGATATTGACGGACCAATCAGAGGCATGGTTGAATGGAACGGCACATACATGTTCGCAAGCATGAATGGAATTCTGAGATGGGACCCTAACAATGAATCCTGGCTCGACTCTTGGCTGGAAGATGATGGACTACCAGCTGGCTCTACTGAGCAATTCTACACTATGGAAGTCATCGCCAACAACTTGTGGATTGGCGGCTATGAAGGCGGCGGCTGGAATCCGGATTCTGAAGTGCTGATGCTTGACGGAACCACCGACAACTGGACCGTATGGGAGTTAGGAACGGGCGATATTCCGGGAGGATACCCCGCAGATTTAGAGGAGTGTGACGGCATTGTCCATCTCTCGGTTGGCAGGGTGAGCTGGTGGGGCAACCAAGGCGGAATCGCCCGATACGATATGGGAGACTGGGATGGGGACGGCATCACCAATGAGTGGATTGCTCCGATGACCGACAGTGGCCAAGGCCTTTCAGACGATGACCCACGGGCTATGGCCTGCGATGAACAGAATGATGTCCTGTACATTGGTTATGACTCGGAAGGCGTCGGCTTAGATCGCTACAACTACAACACTGACCAGTACCTAAGCACATTGACCTCCCAAGATGGCGTTTCCGAGGACAGAATCTTCCCTGGAGGAATGCTACATCACAACAATGTACTTCTCGCAGCACATCAGTACGACAATACTGGAGGCATATCTAGGATAGTGACTTCAGGAACTTCTACTGCTAACGGTCAAATCCTCGATCCAGGTATGGATGGCTGCTCTATCGAGAGGGCTCCATCCAGCACCACACCTGTATATGCAATTGGACGCTCTGGACAAACCACCGGTCTGAATAGAGTAGACAGACTCGACAGCACCGGTTTGATTGCCAGCGGCTTCGACGAGTTGGCAGGATTGACCAGTGGCCGAGTTGTGGCTTTCGAATCAAATGAGACTCATGTTTGGGTCGCTCTGACAACCGATCCTAATGCGTACTATGCATCTTCAATTCTACAGGGAGAGAGAATAGCGAACGGTTCGGTACGATGGGAATTCGGCTACAATTCAAATCAAGATGTAATCAATTCATTACAACTCGATGGTGAAGAACTCTGGGTCTCAACCGCCGGCCGTGGCCTGTGGTCAATCGACCTGACAAACAGGATCTTCGCACCAACTCCAGCGGCTCTCCACGCTCAGATGGATGGAATGGTCCTCGAGGACGACGGCACGATGTATGTTGGTCTAATGGGCAATGAAGGCTCAGCTGCTGGATTCCAGAGATTTAACACAGCCACTAGGACCTGGGGTCATGGCAGTCTGATTGCAGGTCTTCCCAGTGACATTGTCAGAGACTTCCTAGAATATGGCGACCATATCATGGTCGCGACATACGGCGGCATTGGACTTTGGAACACCACTAAGGATGATTGGGATGATCCAATCACCACAATAGACGGTCTACCAACACCGATTATTGAACACTTATTCTCAATCAGCACACCTATTCAGGGCAACGGCACTGTTCTTGCAGGCGGTGCCGCTGGCTTGACTGTCCTTGATCAGAACAATCTCTCAGTAATCACCACACTTGACTTCGGTGACGGACTGATTGGTAACACCGTATCAGGTATCACATTCGCAGAGGCAACCTCGAGGCTGGTCAACAACCCGGATGGTACCTCTACTGTACTGCACCACGATGCTGCCCTATTCATCTCGCATAATGGTCAAGGCTCGACAAGACCGGGAGCGGCCGCTTGGGATATTGCTACCGATATGGCCAATGGGACATACAACATCGACATGATTCCCAGCAACGATGTCCGAGCGATAGCGACAGATGACTGGGGCGTACATATTGCCACTGACAGTGAGCCATTAGTTCACTGGAACGCCACCATGATGGAGATGGAGTCAGGGATGGGCAGGATGTCCTTGCTCACTTGGCCACCCTTCCAGATGTTATCCGACGGCGACTATGTCGCCGTTCTAAGTCCGAGGGGTGTGGATGTGGTACATTCGGGCGGCAATCATGCCAGAGTCGCTTCCAAACTAATTCCTGGTATGTCAAACGCCTTCCTCGACGACTCTGGCCTGTATGTAATCGCTCAAGACGGCCTTCATCTGTACAACCCTGTTGAGAGCCTCAGAGAGCAAGAGACAGGATACCAGCGCAGAGCAGGCCCATTGTCAGCTCTGTACGCTCAGAACTCATGGGATATCACCAACACCTCTCGACCGGGAATGTCTACTGTGTTGGTCGACGATGAGAACCCAATCATCATTCCTCAGGGCAGCGAGCAGATGATTCCAACCAAACTTCCACTCTACACAGGCGCTCTTACCCTGACTGCGCCGCAAGACGGCGCATGGGTTTGGGCTCAGTCTGTCAGCCTGAACTACTCGGGCTCATGGGATCTTACATCTATGAATCCAAATATCCAAGCATCATTCCAATCTGCTATCTCGAATCTAGCCCCTGGCACAAACTCTGCCCAAGTCCACATTCAGATGCAATCTCCTCAGAATGGCTCACTTCAGGTTAGGATTTCCTATGACTGGGAGAGAATCGAAGTACCAACAGAGATGACCTCTTTCCTCGACAGACCTAATGACGGCGGAGGAGTAATCGAAGCTTCTTGGCTACCAGCAGAGGACGCTGCGTGGTATGCCTACAGGCTGTATGTGTGGGATTCCACAGACGATCCGGAATGGGTTCCCTCACAAGATGAGTTGGATGATTTCTCAACCTATGTTGAGATACCCTATTGGTCACAAACTAGTGCCACAATCACCTCTGCAGACCGAGATGGTAACGAAGTTACATTGTCCGATGACAGAGAATACCGGGCTGCTATTGCCATTGGATATGCAGACGGCTCAGTAGGCCTACCAATATCTTGGGATTACAGCGCAACACCTACTGATGAGGTACCATTCCCGCCCGAGTGGCTCAGTGCCGAGGCCGTCTCTGGAGGGTCTCCAGGAACAATATTACTGGAGTGGGAAGCGTGTACAGAACTAGATCCTGGTCGCACTAGGATATGGGCTGTTCAGTACCCTATCACTAACGCCATTGCACTAACTGACCACATCGATGTCTCCTATGTCGCGGGTAACAATACCGTTCTGCAACTGGAGCAGAGTAAGACATACTGGTTCGCAGCAGTCTGTGTTGATGAAGCAGGGCAGTTCGATGAAGCCAACGCAACCGTGGTTGGACCAGTAGTCACCGCAGGTGGTCTAGATGATGGCATCCCTCCTGCTCCTATTACCGACACAACAGCCATAGATGCACCTAATGATGAAGGCGGACGTATTCTAGTTACATGGTCTCCTAATGATGAGGAAGACTGCACATACCACACTGTCTACATTCTACCTGCGTCTGGATTCCAGCCTCCTTCGACTGTGGACGGCTGGCCGGTCTCCACCTATGTCACAGACTGTACCACTGGCGAGATTGTAATCGATTCAATCGGAGAGAGTACTCTACAGAACGGGGTAGTCTACTGGATTGGAGTCGTTGCAGCCGACGACTGGGGCAACGAGAATTTGAACGATGTACTGGTCGTCGAGGCCACTCCAATGTCCAATGTGGCAGGACAGGGGCAACCTCCAGAACGTGTCGAGGGGCTGAGTGCATGGGATCATCCTGAGGATGATGGAACAGCTATCGATATTCTGTGGAATCGCTCTCTAGCACCAGACTTCAGTCACTATGTGATCTGGGTTTCCGACTACCCTCTCGATGATTTGACAGAGATTTGGGATAGGTGTAGTGATGATTTGGCTGGCTGTGGTCTACTAGAAATTGATCAAAGACAGATAGGCGGAGCTCTCCAACTCGAGATTACAGTGACAACAGCATTGTACGGAAGTACCGTAGACACTCTGACACCTCAGACCATCACCCCCCTCACACCCCTGTATGTCACAATCACCACTCATGACATACAAGGGAATGTACACCTAACTGACATGAGCGATCATTTGGTACTCGTCGCACCTCTAGACAATAGAGGAGATATCTCACCACCGAACAGACTCGCTGCTCCGATGCTCGAGGACCGATCTCCTGACGACGGTGATGGCATGTTAGTGACTTTCCCCTCTAGCGATGCCTCCGATTTGGGAGAGTACAGAATCTACGCTGCTGCAGGCTCACCATTCAGCTCACTTGGAAACATGGAGCCGGCTCTGACTCTAGACAGAGATGCCGAGATGCCCGTACTCCTAGAGGCACTTTCCGATGGTCAACCACTCGCACCTTCAGTACCGATTTGGGTAGTTGTTGTAGCCGTCGATTCTTCAGGCAACTATTGGGACACCAACCTGCAACCGACTATGATTAGCCTAGTCGATGAAAATTCATTGGATCCAGGTCTGCACTTACCTGAGATTACTGGAATCAGAGCCAACTGGAATCCGTCCGGAGACCATGTTGAGATTAGATGGGATGATGCCAACGACCCACAGGTAATCCAGTACCGTGTATTCGTCAGCCCTAATCCGTTCGAGGTCACCGGAGATGCAATCCTAGTCGGAGAGATAGATGATCCAACGACCATGATTATTCTCACTGATTTAGAAGGCGAGAAGGTCGACAACGCCGCCAGTCACTGGCTCGCAGTTGTAGCCTTCGATGGAGAAGTACACAGACTCGCAGTCGACCCGCTTGAGATTAGGCCATGGTCAGAGTCCTCATTTGGCTCGTCAGAAGGTGGAGAGGGTGGTGCCAGCGACTCTTGGTATGACCAGTTGATGAACGGAGATCTGAACACACTGGTCGCGCTTGTATCTGCTGTGATGATTTTAATCGGTGCTCTACTATTCGTAAAGCCTCGCCAGCAGACCGCACCAGAGCCTTGGGAGATGGGTGCCCTAGAGGTTGAGTTGGAAGAACAGATGTCCAGAGAGGCAGCCGGTTTGAGTGATGATGACGAAGACGACTTTGTCATCGAAGACGATTCACAATCATTCACCTCATCTCCGAGTCCGGAATTAACTATTGATGAGGAGGAAGATGCCCCTGCTGCCGCTGAAAGTGTAATCGACGAATTGCTAGGAGTCTCTTCCGACGATACTGATCTAGACGATCTTGAGGACATGGCCGATGACCTCGACTTCGACGACTTGGGAGACATGGCTGACGACTTGGATGAAGACGAAGACCTCGATACTTCGTTCCTAGATGATGTTCTTTGACCCTTAGATGCCACAACCGTAGCGTTGAAGGAGCGGACCTATGTGGTCGGACTGATACGATGCCCACATGCAGGATGTGCACCCAGAACTATCCGCTCAATCAGTTCGTAACTGGTAATGGGCCTAGGTACCAAGTCTGTGTCAGATGCGCTGTTGAGAACGGCCTTGCTGATAGAGAGGACACACCCCAGCTTTACTCCGATGATTTAGTCAGAGCACGCTTTTCTCTTTTCACACGACGCTACAGAATTTGGTTCTTCATTCTCTTTGGTTGGACTCTCTACTTCAGCTTCGGCCGGGGCATCGAAGTATGGTCGACAATTCTGTTCTTTGTTCTCCTTCTATGCACCCTTGCTGCCCCGTTACTATACTTCTTGGGTTCGACCCGTTTCAACGCAGAATTGGCTAAATTGACACCATAAGCAGATTCGGGAATCGTTCATATAGAGAATATTCTCCTCTAAAATGCAGAGGGAACAGTGGGTTCCCTATGAAAGCCCGTGAGATTGGATGAATAAGAAAGGAGGAGATGTAACAGCAGATATAGTTTCTAGGACCCGAAGAGTAGCGCGCAGTACAGCGTTTCTTCAGTCTTCAGAACAGTTGTTAATTTCACTCCAAATCAACATCCGAAACTCCCGAT